>Ga0209611_10007991_pt1 | contig 16750 bp, 15 predicted proteins | sample S1TSphgellanicum_3_FD_187693 | JGI IMG/M metagenome (GOLD analysis project Ga0209611, IMG submission 187693) | Host-associated microbial communities from peat moss isolated from Minnesota, USA - S1T2_Fc - Sphagnum magellanicum MG (SPAdes) (version 2) | ecosystem: Host-associated > Plants > Peat...
CGCGCCGTCTCGCGGTGCGGCTAGGGCGCGTGCTCGGGCGCGTCGAGGGCGAGGGCCGTCATGATTCCGATGCCGGTCTCGAGCGCGCGTTCGTCGATGTCGAACTTTCCGTGGTGGTGCGGAAACGACGTGCGCGCGTCCGAGCTGCAGCCGAGCACGAAGTACGTCGCGGGCACGCGTTCGGCGAAGAACGAGAAGTCCTCGGCGCCCATGTGCTTATCGGATGTGACCGCGCGCGCTTCGCCGAACATCCGGGCGGCCAGCGCACGGGCGTAGCGCGTCTGCTGCGCGTCGTTCGAAGTGACCGGATAGCGCCAGAGATAGTCGAACTCGTAGGTCGCGCCCGACGCCTCGCACACGCCGCGCAGCACGCGTTCGATGCGCTCGGCCATCCGTTCGCGCACGCCGGCATCGAAGGCGCGCACCGTGCCCAGCAGTGACACGGTCGACGGGATCACGTTGTGCGTCGTGCCGCCGTGAATGGCACCGATCGTCACGACGGCGGGCTCGATCGGATCGATCTGGCGACTGACGACCTTTTGCACCGAGGCGACGAATTCGGCGGCGACCAGGATCGGATCGACCGAGAGGTGCGGCGCGGCGCCATGACCGCCGCTGCCCACGATGCGGATCTCGAGCGAATCGCTCGATGCGTAGAACGGTCCCTCGCGAAAGCCCAACAGCCCCGTGGGGAGTTGCGAGAACAGGTGCAGGCCGTAGGCGCGCTCGACGCCGAAGCGCTCCAAAAAGCCCTCGTCGACCATCGCCTTGGCTCCGCCTTTGCCTTCCTCCGCAGGCTGGAAACACAGGACCAGCGTGCCGGCGATTTCTTCGCGGCGCTCGGCGATCGCGCGGGCGGCGCCGAGCAGGATCGCGACGTGGCCGTCGTGGCCACAGGCATGCATCACGCCCGCGTTGATGGACGCGTACGGATGTCCGGTCTCCTCCGGAAGCGGCAGCGCGTCCATGTCGGCGCGCAACATGATCGTCTTTCCTGGCCGGCGCCCGCGCAGCACGCCCGCCACGCCGGTTGTCGCGATGCGTTCGTGCACCTCGTAGCCGAGTTCGCGCAGCCGCGACGCGACGATGCCGGCCGTGCGCACCTCCTCGAAGCCGAGTTCGGGATGCGCGTGCAAGTCGCGCCGCGTCGCGATCGCTTCGTCGACGATTCGCTGCGAGAGAACCACGACGTTCGCCCTCAGGTGGTGCTAACGGCCGCGGCCGGCACGGCTCGTTTCCCGCCGAGCGCTTCACGTAACGCCGCTCCGGCATCCTCGATCGCTTGCCGTCCTTGCGTTAGCACGGCCGGGAAGGTGAAGAAGCCGTGAATCATTCCCGGATAGTCGACCAGGGTCGCGACGCCGCCCTCGGCGCGGAGGCGCTCCGCGTAAGCCACGCCCTCGTCGTGCAAGGGGTCGAACTCCGCGACGATCACGTGGGCCGGCGGCAGGCCGGCCAGCGACTCGGCCTTGAGCGGATGAATGCGCCAGTCGTCGGTGGGTCCGCCGCCCGTGTAATGCGCTGAGAACCAGCGCATCATGTCCGTGGTGAGGAAGTGCCCGGTGCCGAAGTTTTGATGTGAGGAACGGTTAAAGTCTTGATCGGTGGCCGGATACACGAGCAGTTGGAACGCGATCGCCGGGCCGTTTTGATCTCGCGCGAGCAATGACACAACGGCCGCGAGGTTGCCGCCCGCGCTGTCGCCGCCGACCGCGAGGCGCTTCGGGTCGCCGCCAAACGTGCCGGCGGCGTTCGCCGCGACCCATTCGAGCGCCGCGTACGCGTCGTCGACGGCCGCGGGAAACGGATGCTCGGGCGCGAGCCGATAGTCGACCGAAACGACCGCGCAACCGCTCGCGTTCGCAAGCGATCGCATTACCGGGTCCCAACCGTCGAGACTTCCGATAACGAACCCGCCGCCGTGATAATAGACGAGTACGGGTCGCGGGGCGGATCCCTCCGGAACGTACAGGCGCGCCGGAATCGTTCCCGCCGGTCCCGGAATCGAAAGTTCACGGATTTCGGCGACGGCTTCGGGCGGACCGCCGAGTTGCGCGGTCATCTCGCTCGCACCGGCGCGCGCCACGTCGGGCGGCAGTTCGTGCAACTGCGGCCGTCCGGCGGCGGCTAACTGATCGAGAAAGGCGCGGGCTTGCGGATCGAGCATCGGATTGAACCTCCCTTGCTTGCTCTTTCGGTTGACTTGCGATGGCGAACCTGCAACCACGCGTTCGGAACAAAGTGAGAGCGAAAGCGCCGAAGACCGTCACCGCGTGTCGACCGTGCCTCCGGTCTGTGGAAAAAGTGCTGCGCTCACACCGGAACGGCGCAGGCCGCCTAAGGCGACTTTTGAATAACGTGGTTGGGCAGTTGATAACTGCCGTCCTATACACTCCGAAGGCGCGCATCCTGTCTACACCCATCGAACCTATCGCCGGTAAGCCCGGCTCGAGCCTTATAGGCTCGCCGGTCGCGCTCGAGCCGCAGGCCGGCCTGCACGCGTGGAGTGACGCGGAACTGGAGCAAGCCCTGGCAGACCGCGCGATCGAGTCTGACGAAGTCGCGCACGACGAGGCGCTCACCCGGCTCGAGCGCAGGAACGCCGAGCTCGAGCAAGCCTTGGCCGAACGCACGCTCGAACGAGACGCAGCTCGCGACGAGGCCCTCACCGAACTGGCGCGGACCGATGCCAAACTCGAGCAGCGGCTCGCGGAGCGCACGATCGAACGTGACGACGTCGCACGCGCCGTCGCGCGCACCGAACTCGTGCGAACGAACTTTGCCGAAGATGCTTTCCGCTTACACAACCGGGAGCTCGAAGAACTCAATGCCGAGTTAGAAAGCTTCAGCTACTCGGTCTCTCACGATCTGCGCGCTCCGGTGCGCGCGATCGTCGGGTACGCGCGGGCCATAGAAGAGGACTACGCCGCGGTGCTCGATGACGAAGGCCGCCGCCTGCTCGGCGTCGTCCAGAGCGAAGGCGCGCGCATGGGCGAGCTGATCGATGACCTGCTGGCGTTTTCGCGGCTCGGCCGCCGGCCGATGGTGGACGGGATCGTGGACATGATGCAGCTGGCGCGCGACGTCGGCCGGGAAGAAGCATTGGCGGCAGGCCGTAGCGGCGATGTTTTCAAGATCGCCGATCTTCCGCCGGTCCACGGGGACTTCGTGCTATTGCGTCAGGTATGGGTCAATCTGCTCTCGAACGCGCTAAAGTATTCCGGCGGCAAAGCGGAGCCGAAACTCGATGTCTGGAGCACGAGCGAACCGGAGCGAACGATCTACCACGTTCGCGACGACGGCGTCGGTTTCGATATGGCATATTCGGACAAGCTGTTCGGCGTGTTTCAACGCCTACATCGGAGCGACGATTTTCCCGGAACCGGCGTCGGGCTCGCGATCGTGAAGCGTATCGTACAGCGTCACGGTGGGACGGTGTGGGCCCAAGCCGGACTCGGCTTGGGTGCGACGTTCTCGTTCGCGCTACCGGCCTCGCGGCCCGCTTCGAACTAACGGTTCGCCGCTGCGGCCTCTGCCGGCGGCTTGCGTCTGTTGCGCCGCCGCCGGTCGACGCCCTGGCGCCGCTCACCGATTGAAATCTTGGCGTCGTGATCGGCGAGCCACGTTTGGAACGCCTCGATCGGCAGCGGGTGGCAAATATAGTACCCTTGGGCGTAGCGGCACGAATGGTCTCGTAACCATTCGATCTCGGCACACGTTTCGGCGCCTTCTCCGAGGGATTCGAATCCGAAGTGTTCCGTGATCGAAATGATCGTCTCGGCCATGGCCGCATCGTCGCGGTTGTTCGTCAAGCCGGAGACGAAGCTCCGGTCGATCTTCACGATATCGACCGGCAGTTGTTTCAACGACGAGAGCGACGAGTAACCCATGCCGAAGTCGTCGATAGCGGTCCGCACGTTGAGGCGCCGCAACGCCCGCAGAACGCGACGGGTCGCCGCGCCGTCTCGCATTGCGTCGGTCTCCGTGATCTCGACCCCGACGTTCTGCAACGGCACGCCGGCGCGTGCCGCTCGCACGAAGCTACGAATGAGACCTGGGTCGCCCGCCTGGCGTCCCGAGAGATTGAAATACAGGCGGAAATCCGGGCGCGAGGCTGCGAATCGCGCGGCCGCCTCGAACGCGTGGCGCATGACCCAGTCGTCGATGTTGGTGATGAGGCCCGTCTCCTCCGCGAACGGGATGAAGTGAAAGGGCGCGAGTACGCCGCGTGTCGGGTGGTTCCAGCGGATCAACGCCTCGCAGCCGGTGACCCGCTCGGTCGCGAGCTCCATATGGGGCTGGTAGTACAACGTGAACTGATCTTGCGCCAGCGCTTCGAGGATTTCGTCGCGTAAGGTTATGCGCCGGCGCGCCTCGCGCTCCATCGCGATTTCGTAGTAGACGATCGCTCCGGGTCCCTGTCCTTTCGCAATCGCGAGCGCCCCGTCGGAACGCGAGAGGATCGTGTCGATGTCGTCGCCGTCGTCCGGGGCGACGGCCACGCCGACGCGCGCGATCCGCGGGATCTTGGCGACCCCGCCTGGCACGTCGGGTGAAAACGGCCGGGCGAATGCCGCCGCGAAATCGTGCACGCGCGCGCGCACGTAACCCGCCGACCGATTCTCGAAGTACACGGCGAATACGTCGCCGCCGACTCGGCCGACGATCTCGTTCGACCTAGCCAATTGCAAGAGCGCGCTCGCGATGTCGACGAGCACGGCGTCGCCGATCGCGTGACCGTGTGATTCGTTGATTTCGTGAAACTCGCTCACGTCGAAGGTGGCGATGGCGTACCTGTCGGCCGTGCGCGAGGCGGCGTGCGTCTGCGAGCGGAATTGAGAACGGTTGAGAAGCCCCGTCAGAACGTCGTGCTCGCGTTCGAAGCGATAGCGCTCGTCTTGCCAGCGTCGCTCGACGTGGTTTGAAAAGAACGAGGCAAGGACGTCCAGGTAGGCGTGTTCTAAGTTTCCCAGTGGCTTGCCGGTGCGGCGACCCGAACCGAACGAGAGGGCCCACGTCGCTTCGCCGGCTTCGAACGTCGTGACGATCGACGAGCGCAGGCCGTCGGCTTCCGCCAATTTCAACTGCGGCTCGCTCGCCTGCACGTCGTCCCAGGCACGCGACTTCACACCGGCCGCGAGCACGAGACCGACCGTGGTCGACGAGACGGGCAAGACCGTCCCCACCCGGATCGCGCTCGCCTCCAGCGCGTGGCCGGGAGCTTCGCCCACGGCTTCGCAGGTCATATCGGCGCCGTGGATCCGCCATAATATCGCGCGGAACCCGTGGCCGGGCCAGACCGACGCCGCGGCTTGAGATAGCATGGCGAGCCACCGATCGGCGTCGCTCAGCAGCGTGTCGTTGACGATTTCCCACGACGCTTCGAGGCGAGCCGCGTGGTTTCGCGAGCGTTCTTCTTCGTCGCGCAGCGAGTCCTCGAGCGCGTCGACGCGAACCTGGTTGGCGAAGCAAGACGCGAGGACGTCGAGATAGGCAAAATCGTCGTCGCCGAATGGCGCTTGCGCCGCGTTCGCGGCGGCAAACGTCAGCCAATAGCGCGAGCCGTTCGATTCAAAGGCCGTGGAAATCGTGGCGCGCCAGCCGGCTCTCGTCAATGCGGCCGGGGCATCGGGTGAAGCGTTCACGTCGACCCAACTCCGCGTTCGCGGGCCGGCCGGAGACGCTTCGCCGAGCTCTGCGAGCGCGCGCAACACCGCGGGGGGGACCGCGCTCCTACCGTCGGCCGCCGAATGGTCGACGACCGTGAGGTCCGAGGCCGAACCTCGGCACAGGAAGCCGCTGAAATGCAGGTGCGCATCGAGATCGCGCGCGGCTTGGGAGAGCAACGCGCGCACCAGTTGGGGTCCGCGCACGTCCGGATCGTTGACGATCCCCCAGAGCGTTTCGAGACGCTTCACGTGCCTGCGGCCCCGATCGGCGACGTCGGCAGCCGCTCTCGCGCTCCGGACGGCGCGCTCGACCGCCACCGGCAACCGGACCAGGGCGGACTTCATCACGTAGTCGACGGCTCCGCACTGCAACGCCATCGCGGCGCGCTTTTCGCTGATCGCTCCCGAGACGAAGATCAGCGGGCAAGCCGGGTAAGCCGCGTGAACGATTTCGTGCGCGGCGAACCCGTCGAAGTTTGGAAAGTTGAAATCGCACAACACGATATCGGGAACGAAGGAAAGCAGTGCCTTGCGCAGTTGCGCTTCGTCCTCGACCGTGATGCTTTCCACGTGCATGCCCGCCCGCTGGAGAACGCGACGACAGAGTTCCGCGTCCAGCGGGTTGTCGTCGACGATCAAGGCGAGGATGCGATCGCTCGCGGCAGGCGATTCCGTGAGGGTACTCACACCGTCGGTGCTCGATTGATCGTGAGCCAGTACACTCCGATCTCCTCGACGGCAGAGCGGAACTGGTCGAATTGAACGGGTTTCGTGACATAACCGTTCGCGCCGAGGCCGTAGGACTCGGCGACGTCGCGCTCCTGGTTCGACGAGGTCATCATCACGACGGGAATCCTCATCGTCGCGGGGTCGCTTTTCAATTCGCGAAGAACGTCTATCCCGCTCAGGCGCGGCATTTTCAGATCGAGCAGCACGAGCTTCAAGTCGTGACGCCGGTCCCGCTCGGCGAAATCTCCCTTGCAGCGAATGAATTCCAGCGCTTCGACGCCGTCCCTGACCCAATAGAGGCGATTGACGACCTCCGACCGTCGCAGGGCCCGCATCGTCATTTCCGCATCCATCGTATTGTCCTCGACGAGGAGGATATCGATACCGTCGAAGTCGTTCATGCGTTCGGTGCGCGCGAGAGCGAGCAGCGCCGGCGAGCCGGCATGAGGAGCCGATTCGGATCGCGAGGCGGAGGAGGGATTGGAAACATGGAGCCTCGCAAGAGCAGTCGGCTAGCACTGAGTGAACATGGAAGTGAGAAGAGCGTCGAACGCTCAGCCCCTAAGGCCTGTCGGCAACAAACGAGTCGACTTAACGTCTCCGGGGAACTGAGCGAGCCCGGGCGAGGAAAGCGAGCGCGCCGAGTGACCCTCGCCTCAGTTGCGAACCGGACGCTGAGAAGATCGCTGTGCGGACGAACCGGCAGATTCGGCCGCGAAACCGCGAGGCGCGCGACCGAAGAGAGCGAGAGGGCCGTGTCGAGCGCGAGGGTGCCCGCGCTTTCGGGAGAAGCGCCGTCTCGATGAAAAACGTTGGCGAAACCTGGCGGGGGCGCATCCATTAGCGCGATCGGCGTCGACCTGGGCGGATCTCACGTCTTGGCGACCTTGGTCGGCGACGACGGCGTAATCAGCGATCGCTCCGAGTACGACCTGACCGAACACGACCCGGACACCGTGATCAAGTCGATCGTCCGCGCGGTCGGCGACGTTCAAGGGCGCGCGAAGGAACCGATCGCCGCGATCGGCCTCGGCTCGCCCGGCAACATCGACGCCGCGACCGGCACGGTGCGGTATTCGCCGAACTTCGGCTGGCACGACGTGCCGCTCGGCGCCCGGCTGCGCGAGCGGTTCGAGCTCCCCGTGTTCATCGGTAACGACGCGCGCTGCGCCACCTTGGGCGAATACACCTACGGGACGGGGCAAGGCACCACCGACTTCGTTTTGCTGACCTTGGGCACCGGCATCGGCGGCGGGATCGTGGCGGGCGGGACCCTGCTCCTGGGGCTCCAGGGCGGAGCCGGCGAGATCGGCCACCACCAGATTCGCGCGACCGACGGCTTCATCTGCAATTGCGGGAAGACCGGTTGTTTCGAGGCGCAGGCCTCGGGCACGGGATTGATCCGCCACGCGCTCTCGATCGCCCACTCGTTTCCGCGCAGCACGCTCGTGAGCGGAAAGCCGGAGAAGCTGGGCTCGAAATCGATCCGCCGCGCGGCCGAGGCGCTCGACCCGCACGGGCTCGCCGCCTGGAATCGCTATGTGGACGACCTCTCGCGCGGCCTCGCCAACGTGATCGCTTTCGTCAATCCGCAGCTGATCGCGCTAGGCGGCGGCGTGGCCTCGGCCGGGCAATTCATGCTCGAAGCGCTGCGACCTCGGGTCGACGAGCTGACGACGATGGTTCCGCGCGGCCAGACGCGGCTCGCGATCGCGGCCCTGGGCAACGACGCGGGCGCGATCGGCGCGGCGACGATGGCACGCCGGGGCGGCTTGACCGCGTCGGGCGGCTAACGGGCGCGCCCGCCGGGGGCCCTAGAGGGCCGCGGCGGCCACGGGCTTGAGCGGCGGTGCGTCGGACAGTTCGCCTAACGCGACGTTGGCGATCAGCGAGGCGATGCGCCGGGAGCTGCCGCGCGGCGCGACCGAGGCCTGGCGATCGCGCATCGACTGCAAGCGTTCGAGGTTCGCGACGATGCGCCGCACGGAGCGCACGACGTCGTTGGTCGTGAGCGCCACGACGCCGATGCCGTTGGTGCGCACGTACTCGAGGTTACCGAACTCTTGGCCCGGGATGAAGTCGTAGACCACGACCGGGACTTCGGCCAAACTCGCTTCGGCGATCGTGCCGGGACCGGCTTTCGTGACCAGCAGGTCGGCCGCGCGCATCAGCTCGGGAACGTTGTCGCAGTAGCCCAAGATCGTCATCGGCGTCGGCAGCGACGGTGCGAGCTCGTTCAACTTCGCGCGCAGGGCGGCGTTGCGGCCCGTCACGACGACCATATGGAGCGGGAGCTTCGACTTCGCCAGCGCCAGCGTCGTGGGCAGCAGCTTGCCGCCGCCCTCGCCGCCCGCCATCAGCAGCGCGACCGTTTTCTCGCTGGGCAGGCCCAGGTGCGCGCGGCACTGCTGCTTGGAATTCGAGACGTCCTCGAACTTCGGGTGGACCGGGTGGCCCAAGTGATAGATTCGTTCGGTCGGGATGCCGCGCTCGCGCGCGCGCTGATAGACTTCGCGCGCCGGCACGACGACCGCGTCGACTTCCGGCACGAGCCATCCCTCGTGAACGCGTCCGAGGTCGGTCACGACGGTGATGACCGGAACGTCGTTTAGTTTCGCGTCGGAGCGGGCCCGCAAGGCCGCGTGGTTGAGCAACGGGTGAACGGAGACGATGACGTCGGGCCGGTAGTTGAGAAAGAGGTCGCGCAGGCGTTCGCGGTAGAGCGGCTCGCAGAAGCGGATGACGCTGCGGAACCGCCGCCGGCCGTTGGTCGCGTGATAGAGCGCGCCGTAGATCGGCGGTGCAAAACGAAGGGCCGCACTATACGCGGGCCCCAGTTTCGAGAGAGGGAAACTGCAATGGGAGGCGACGTCTTCGACCCGGTGTTCGAAATGAAGCGGCTCCCCGTGCGGCCCGGATGTGACCTCGTCCAGAGCGGCCCCGATGGCGTTCGCCGCGCTGCGGTGCCCGCCGCCCGTATCCGAAATCAGTAACAGGACGCGTTTGGTCATCTACCCTCTGCTTAACTTCGAGCTACGCGCGCTGCGTGGTTCGCAGCGAGCGCAGTGCGCGAATGCGTTGCAATCGCTTCATCGCCGTACGACGGCGACGTTGGGCGGTTCGAACGTAATTCAGCATAGCGCGCGCCGGCGCATCATAAAATCGAAAGATGTCGCCGAACTCCACATCGGGGTTACGGTGATGACCGTCGTGGTCCTCCGGGAGCACGAGTCCGATCGCGCGGCTCAGGCGCTGGAGCCACGGCGGGCTGACCCAGCCGACCTCGGTCATGTGCCGCCACCACACGTGGCCTTGACCCAGCAGCAGCCCCAGGATCGCGCCGGCCGCCGACCACGGTCCCAGAAAACACAGGCCGGTCGCGAGCGCGATGTACGGCAGCGCGCCGAGCAGTCCGTCGAGCAGGACCTCCGGGTCCTTCGAGAGGACCGCGTGATCCCAGTACGAGCGGCTGCGATCGTGGTGGGTGCGCAGGTGCAGCTTGAACCAGAGATGCTGCGGCAAGTGATAAAAGAACGTCGATGCGAAGTCGCCAACGACCAGAACGATGATGAGGGATACGAAGAACATCACGTTGCCGCTCTCATAACAAACCCGCCGAACACTCCGATTATCTCTTGAGACCTATGCCTTTTCACATCGGTCTTGGGCTGAGCGAGCGTCTGTACCTGCCCGCTCTCCTAGCCGTCGCTGCTTGGACCTGCGTCGCTTGCGCCGCTCCGGACCCGCCACCGCAGCGTTCGCGAGCCGCCTTCGTGGCCGCCGGCGTGCAGCTGACGGTGCTCGAAGACCGCGTCCAGAGCTGGCGCTTACCGATGCCGGCCTCGGAGCTGCGAGGCCTGCGACTGCTCTATGATACCCCGCTTTCGGCCGGTCCAACGCTCGCCGTCGTCCATTCCATCGTCCGCAGCAATCATCGGCTCGACCCCTTCGACGCTTTACAGCTGGCGACGGTGGCCGTCGCGCGCGCCCAGGAGCACGGGCTCGCCCCCGGGTTCTTCTGCGCGACCCTGCTCCAGGAGTCCGCGTTCGCACCCGATGCGATGTCGCCGGCCGGGGCCGTGGGCATCGCCCAGTTCACGCTGGATACCGCGGACGGGGAAGGCGTCGATCCCTTCGACTGGGCCGACGCCATCCGGGGGTCGGCGGCCCTGCTGGGACGCTACGTCGCGGCGTACGACGGAGTCTACGCCGATCCGTACGCCGTCGCGCTGGCCGCCTACAACGCCGGCCCGGGGGCCGTGGACGCCTACCACGGCGTGCCGCCTTACGCCGAGACGCGCGAGTACGTGGCCGACATCTACGACCGCTGGGCGCGCATCGAACACGATGCGACGGGGCCCGGGGCGGCCGGTCGCCAAGAAGCTCGGCGATGACCTCCGCCGCGGCTGCCTCCGATCCGTTTCGCTACCTCGAGGATGCGAAGGAAGGCGCGACGGCCCGCTGGACGCAGGAACAGAACGCCCGGACGCGCCGGCTGCTGGGCGGCTTGCCCGGGCGCCGGCCGCTGCTCGAACGGTTTGAGGCGTTGCTGGAAAGCGACGCGCTGGGCGCACCCGCGGCCCGCGGCGGACGCGAATTCTTCGCAGCCCGCCGCGCCCGCGCGTCGCAGACGACCCTCTACGTGCGCGAAGCCGGCCGCGACCGCGTGCTGTTGGACCCCGCGCTCCACGATCCCAGCGGACTGACCGCGCTCGACTGGTGGTATCCCAGCCCCGCCGGGACCTACGTCGCCTTCGGCCTCTCGCGCAACGGCGACGAACGCAGCACGCTTGGCATCTTACGGGCGGCCGATGCGACCTGGCTCGGTGAGGCCATCCCCGACACGCGCTTCGCATCCGTCCTCTGGTTGCCGGACGAGCAGGCCTTCTACTACACCCGTTTCCCGCCCGGCGGGTTGTACGACGCCCGGCTGTATCGCCACGAGCTGGGCACGCCGTGGGAACGGGATCCGTTTATCTTCGGCGGAGGGCTGCGGCCCGATGCGATGCTGCAGGCCGGCCTCTCGGCGGATGGACGGTGGCTGGTTGCCAGCGTGTTCCACGGCTGGGCCCGCAGCGACGTCTACGTGGCCGACACGCGGGTCGAGCCGCCCCGTTTCGCCACGGCCGTGGCCGGAAGCGACGCGCTCTACGTCGCGACCCCCGGCAACGACGCGATCTACGTGCGGACCACCGAAGGCGCGCCGCGCGGGCGGCTGTTCGCGGTCGACCCCGCGCGTCCCGAGCGGGCGGCCTGGCGCGAAATCATCGCCGAAACCGGCGCCATCCTCGACGACGTCGCGCTGACCCGCCAGGGGCTGGTGCTGCGCTACTTGGACGACGTGCGCACCGTCGTTCGGCTGCGGCGCCACGACGGCAGCTTCGAGGCCTTGCCCGGCCTCGCCGGCAAGACCGTCACCCACGTCTCGGCGCGTGAGGACGCCGCGGCGATCTACGCCGGCTGCGAGTGGTTCTTCGAACCGCCGTCCGTCGTCCGAATCGACGTCGATTCGCGCGGGAGCGAGGCCCAGCCCTGGGATGCCTTACCGGCGGCGTTCGAGGCGGGAGCGTACCGCGCCGAGCAGGTTTGGTTCACCTCCCGGGACGGCACCCGCGTGCCTATGGACGTACTCTCGAAGGCGGGCACGCCGCGGGACGGGTCAGCGCCCGCGGTGCTCTACGGGTACGGCGGTTTCGACGTGCCGCTCTTGCCCGCATACCTGCCGACGGTCGTCCCTTGGCTCGATGCCGGCGGCGTGTATGCGATCGCCAACCTGCGCGGCGGCGGCGAGTTCGGCGAAGAGTGGCATCGCGCCGGGATGCGCGAGCGCAAGCAGAACGTGTTCGACGACTTCATCGCGGCGGCCGAATTCTTGGCGTCGAGCGGGCTCGCCGACCCGGCCCGCATCTCGATCTCGGGCGGCAGCAACGGCGGTCTGCTGGTCGCGGCCGTCGCGACCCAGCGTCCGGAGCTGTTCGCGGCCGTCGTGTGCCTGGTGCCGCTGACCGACATGCTGCGCTATCCCGACTTCTCGATCGCCAAACTCTGGATTCCCGAGTACGGCGACCCGGCCGATCCGGACGACGCGGCTTTCCTGCGGGCCTATTCGCCCTACCACAACGTGCGCCCGGGCGTCCGGTATCCGGCCATGCTGATCGCCAGCGCCGAATCCGACGGCCGGGTCGACCCGATGCACGCCCGCAAATTCGGGGCGCGCGTGCAAGCGGCGACGGCCTCGGAGGCGCCCGTGCTGGTCCACATCGAGCCCAACGCCGGTCATGGGGTCGGCAAGCCCCGCGCGAAGCTCGTCGCGGAGCTGGCCGACCGTTGGAGTTTCCTGTTCGCCTGGGGCGCGGGGGTCAGCCCAGATGCTTCGCCAGGAACGCCTGGACGCGCGCCCACGCATCCTTGACTTCGTGGTCGTTGAGCGCGGCTGAACTCTCGCGGAAAAAGGCGTGGCCGACCTCGGGGTAGGTCACGATCTCGTGCTCCTTGCCCGCGGCCGTGAGGGTGGCCTCGATCCGGGCGACGTGCTCCGGTGTGATGTACTCGTCTTTGCCCCCGAAGAACAGGAGCAGCGGAACCTTGATGTCCGGCGTGTCGGCCAACCCCTCGGGCTCGCCGTTCGGGAAGCCGCTCGCGATCATGCCGCCGTAGAAGGGGACGGCCGCCGCTAACCCGGGAAGCGTGGCGGTGACGAACGCCGTCGAGCCGCCGAAGCAGAAACCGACCGTCGCGATCTTGCCCTTTTTGACGTACGGCTGGGAATCGAGGAACGCGATGGCCGCGGCCACGTCGGCCCGAAGGGTCGCCCGCGAGACCTGAGCCGCGGCGGCGAACCCGTTTTGCAGTCCCTCTTGGGTATACGGCTCGTTGAGATCGGGGTGGGTGCGATGGTAGTAGTTGATCGCCAGAGCCACGTAACCCGCACCGGCGAACAGGTCCGCGATCCGGCGGACCTCGGTGTTGACTCCAAAGATTTCTTGTAGAACGATAACGGCGGGTCTGGGATCCTCGCCGTCGGGCCGGGCGAGGTAGCTCGGCATCGAGCTTCCGGCAACGTCGATGGTGAGTTGTTGGTTCTGCAAACTGGACTCCTTAGGCAAGCGGGGGCGAAACGAGTGATTTCACATAAGGAATGGACGCCCGTCAGCGAGCGTTTCCTCCTGTACCGGGCGCCCGAACCCGCGCGGGTCGAGAGCTTCGCCGACGACGTACGCGCCGGCTTGACCGTGCCGAGGAAGCACTTGCCTCCGAAGTATTTCTACGACAGCCTCGGTTCGGCGCTCTTCGAAGCGATCTGCGAGCTGCCCGAGTACTACCTGACCCGGGCCGAGACCGAAATTCTCGAACGATACGCACCGGAGATGGTTGCAAGCGTGGACGGCCCGATCGAGATCGTGGAGTTCGGTAGCGGCAGCGCGCGCAAGACGCGGCTCTTACTCGAAGCGGCACTGGCGGCACAGGGCCGCGTCGACTACCATCCGATCGATATCTCGCCCGGCGCGCTGATTTCCTCGGCCTCGACCCTGGCGGCCGAGTACCCGGGCCTCAACGTGACGGCGTACGCGAGCGACTACGTCGAGGTCCTGCGGTCGGCGCGCCTGCGGACGTCGCAGCGGGTCTTAGCGCTTTTTCTGGGCTCGAACATCGGTAACTACGACCCGGCCGCCTCGCAGCGGCTGCTGCGCGCGATGTCGGAGTCGTTCAAACCCGGCGACGCCCTGTTGCTGGGCACGGATCTGAAGAAAGATCCGGCGGTTCTCGAGCGCGCGTACAACGATCCGACCGGCGTCACGGCCGCCTTCAACAAGAACGTGTTGGCGCGCATCAATCGCGAGTTGGGCGGCGCCTTCGACCTCGACGCCTTCGAACACTCGGCGCGCTACGACGGCGCGCGCGGCAGCGTCGATTCGTTTCTGGTCGCCCAGCGGGGCATGACCGTGCCGATCGAGCGGCTCGGCATCGCGGTCGGGCTCACGGCGGCCGAAACGATCCACACCGAATCGTCGCACAAGTTCGACGCGGCCGACATCGCGATGCTGGCAGCCGCGAGCGGCTTCCGCGTCGAGCGCGCGTGGACGGATACGGATGCGCGGTTCGCCGTGACGTTGCTGGTCATCGTATAATAACGGTGTGACCAGGATCGGGATCACGTCGTCGATCGCGCGCGACGCGGCGGGTGCAGTGCACGAAGACGTGCTGCCGTACGTCCATGCGGTCGAGCGCGCCGGCGCGGTCCCGGTGTTATTGGAAAACGATTTACACGACGTCGACGAGTTGCTCTCGACGCTGGGCGGGGTCGTCTTCAGCGGCGGCGTCGACGTCGACCCGGCGCGCTACGGCGGCCGGCTCGAACATTCGAACAAGGCGAAGAAGTACCGGCCCGAGCGCGACGATTTCGAGCTCGCGCTGGTCCGCGCGACGCGCGAATTGGCCGTGCCGACGCTCTGCGTTTGCCGCGGGCTGCAGGTTGCCAACGTGGCCTTCGGCGGCACGTTGATCGAAGACGTGCGCGACGAACTGGGGCCGCGCTACGAAATCGAACACCGGCAGGTTCACGAGTCGGGCTTGGACCGCTCGGACTACGCGCCGGGGCACGACGTGGCGGTCGACCCCGAGAGCACGCTCGCCCGCATCCTGGGCGTTCCGGCGCTGGTGACCAATTCGATGCACCATCAGGCCTTGCGCGACGTCGCCGGGGCGCTGCGCGTCGTGGCGCGCACGCCCGACGGCGTCGTCGAGGGAGTCGATGCAATGTTCGACCACCCGTTTTTCGTGGCGGTGCAATGGCACCCCGAAGAACTCGACGACGAGCCGAGCCGCCGCCTGTTCGCGGCGCTGACCGCCGCGGCTGCCGCGCGGACCGGGGCCGCGAAATAAGCTCTCGGAAGGCTACGCTGGACGCCGCTTGACCGGCAATGCCTCGTGGTAGGCCTCACGCAGCAGTTCAGGCAGCGCTTCGGCCCGCGCGGCGGCGAGCCGCACGAGGATCCACGGATAGCGCAGGTAGTGGTCGGTGATGTAGTAGATTTCCGGCTCGGCCGCCATCAGTTCGTCGCGCCGGTCGAACGTCGTCTTCACCACGACGGAGTCGAGGTCGGGGCGCAGGCGGACGAAGAGCTTGCCCTTGACCTTCAAGGCGGGCGTTCCGTATGAAAAGCCGTCTTCCACGTCGGGGAAGGCCAGCGCGATGCGGCGGACCGTCTCGTAGGTGACAGCGCTGCGCCGCGCCTTCGCCATTAGCTTTCCTCACCGTTAGCGGACGTGCGGTCGAACGTAGCATGACGAACGGGGACCTGGCAAGTGACGGCGTATCGTCGCCGGATGAGCGAACCGCCTGCGCGAAAATCCGGTGGCGCGCGTGCCTGCCGCAGCCGCAACGGTGCGCCCAAGGCCGCCTTCGCGACGAAGAAGCTGGCCGAGCGCGCGATCCCGGCGACGAGCAAGGGACTGCGCGCCTATCCGTGCCCGATTCACGGCTGGCACTTGGGACACGGAGCTTAGTGCGGTGCCGCCGATCGTTTAATACTCTTGTTCCGTCGGCCGGATCAGGATCTCGTTGATCGCGACGTGGCGGGGTTGCGTCACGACGTAGACGATCGCGTTCGCGATGTCGGCGGATTCGAGACGTTCCAACTCGCCGAGCCGCGAGCGCAACATCTCCTGGACGGCGGGGCGGTTTTGTCCGAGCAGTTCGGTGCTCGTCGCGCCGGGTTCGACCAGGGCCACGCGAACGTGACGCTTCGTGACTTCTTGTCGCAGCGATTCGCTGAACGCGCCGATACCGAACTTCGTCAGATTGTACACGCCGCTCATCGCGCGCGCCGTGCGCCCGGCGGTCGAGCTGATGTTGATCAGGTCGGCGACCCGGCGCGGTTCGCTCTGGGCCGCGTTCAGTAAGTGCGGAAGCGCGGCGAGCGATACGTGCAGCAACGCGTTGACGTTGAGGTCGACCATGCGCTGCCACTCGCCGGGATCGGCGCCGACCACCGGCCCGAGCAGCATGACGCCCGCGTTATTGACGACGATATCGAGGCGTCCGAATTCGCTCGCCGTTTTCTCGACGGCGTCCCGCGCGTCGGCCGGTTGCGTGATGTCGGCCTCCAGCACCAGCGCCTTGACGTCGAGCGCTCCGATTCGCTCGGCCAGCGCTTCCAAGCGGTCGCGACGGCGCGCGGCCAGCGCGACGTGCGCGCCCTCGGCGGCCAGCGCGAGCGCGGTCGCTTCACCGATGCCCGAACTCGCGCCCGTGACCAGCGCGACCGTACCTTCGAGTTTTCTTGCCATGCCCGCGCGTTCGCGTGACTCGCGCCGGCTCTCCTGCGGTCGCTACGCTGCGCCGGACGCCG
>Ga0209611_10007992_pt1 | contig 16749 bp, 14 predicted proteins | sample S1TSphgellanicum_3_FD_187693 | JGI IMG/M metagenome (GOLD analysis project Ga0209611, IMG submission 187693) | Host-associated microbial communities from peat moss isolated from Minnesota, USA - S1T2_Fc - Sphagnum magellanicum MG (SPAdes) (version 2) | ecosystem: Host-associated > Plants > Peat...
AATTCAGAAAAAAAAAAAAAACACTTTCTCCACCCCCAAACCCCTTTTTATGGCAAATTAGATGACGATGATGATTAGCAAGTTAGATTGCTTAGAAAACTGTAGCCCTTGTTGAATTTTGGTGTTGAGTAAAACGCTGAAAGAGGGATGCCGTTCCAGCAGAAGGAGAAGGCAAAAAGCAGGCTTCTTTCACTCATGAACTACAATAGCCATAATAATAATAATTATTATTATTATCCACTGAGTTTCAACAAGATTTCGTGCTTTGTTTGCATGATGACGACGAAATGACTCCACTTGCCTATCTCGCCAAAGAGCGAGGAAGAGAGAGAAATACGCATACACTGAGGAAGAGAGAGAGCTTTGGAGAGAGCTGATTGCACAGAATCACAGACACACTGTTGGTTGCTCGCTGGTTGACAACTGTGTGGGAGCCCTTTTTTGACTGAAGAAAAAATTGTAAAAGTTGGGAAAAAAGCTGCACAGTAGTGGACTTGTTGTTCCTCCACGTCACATTCCGACAAGGTTTCTAATTTTGCCCATCTCTCTCTCTCTCTCTCTCTTTCCCTTGCTCGCGAGCGCGGCTGATGGACAGAAATGTCTCTGCAGTTGATGCTGATCTGCTCTTCCTGCTATCTGTGTGCCTTCTATCCGTATGTCGGGGCACACGTATTCGAAGAAGTGTAGAGCAATACTACACTGGGGCGCTCCTGAAATAACTGCCCCTTAGACCGGAGGTTGGAAGAACTTCTTAGTGTAGTTGGAGGAGGGCTTACAAGGCCTAAAGATCTCCCCGACGGCACTTTGAAATACAAAACGCCCATTTAAATTTTTTTAAACAACGGACCGAAAATCCGTGGACTTTTACTCCTTGCGACGTCCTCTGGCTGGGGCCTTCCCAAAATAACAGCGTATGATAAAAAAGAACCAAGAAAGAAAGAAGAAAGGGCTGGGAAAAACGTGTAGTAGTACTGCAGCAGCTTCAAGTTGTGAGTAAGGTATAAATAAGACTCCACCATCTTTTCAATCCGCCACACACAATCGCATCGAGTCTCCCTCAGCTTTCGCTTAGTTTTTCTTCGATCACTCCTTCCGAATTAGCGAGCAATTCTTTGGTCTTACAGTAATTAGTTTCCGTTCTACTATTTAGAAGCTGCTGCTGCTGCTGGCATATCACAAGAATTTATAGTTCTCATCGTCACAAGTAGTGAATCAACAAGAGTTGAAGCGTATTATATCATCAAGCTACTCCTTTGCGGCTTCTTGGGTGGGTGTCGACGGTCTGTTTACAACTATTTTTTGCTGCAACAGCTTGATTTATTGATCTAGAAAGCTTAGCCCCGATCTCGCTTTCCAAACTGCATAATCATTCTTCACTTAACATACAGTTCTTTTGCGTCTTTTGTATCACGCATCCAGCTCCTTGTTCTTCGTTTAAAAGTATTATATAGTTTGTAGGTTTTTGTAGTAGCTGCGAGCTGATGAGTTTCAAGGTCGAGTCAGCTCTCTAGCTCTGCAAGTTCTTCTCCAATTAAGTTGCTTGTTGTAAGTATTGCTGTAGTGGGTGATACATTCCCCGCCCTCCCCCCTAGTCCTCTTTTGAAAACAAACAGCTTTCAACTGGCCAGAATAGTCTAGTTTGCATACAAGGGACCGCATGAAGTCTAGTCTTAGCGGAACGTCTCTACACTGATCTTGAACGTCTCAGCAATTGGATCTGTGTTTTGCGTCTGATTTCCAGATCTGCAGGACTGCAGCGAATAATCCTGAGCTACTCTACAAGCAAGCTGTACACATTTCAAGCATAGTCACCTCCAACTAAATCTCACCCAAAACAGAATTGTGCATGTGTTGTAGCACAGTGAGACCGCTCGACGTTGGTGGAAAGATGAAGAACTATGAAGAATATGACGATCATCACGCATTGAAGAACAACCTCTATGGTGCCCACAAGAAGATTGATCTGCATGGTGTACTGGACTCTTCGAGGGTCCCTGCCGCCGGCAATGGAAACTCGGTTACGTTGATAATCTCTGTCCCAGACGGCGGCTCATCAGATTGGAGACCGCCTAAGTAAAACTCTTCCCTTATAATCATCTCTGTCTCTGTCGCAGACGGCGGGTCATCAGGTTGGAGACCACCTAACGAAAACTCTTCGTTTGTAATCATCTCTGTCCCGGACGGCGGCTCATCACATTGGAGACCGCCGAAAGCAAACTCTTCGTTTATAATCATCTCTGTCCCGGACGGCGGCTCATCACATTGGAGACCGCCGAAAGCAAACTCTTCGTTTATAATCATCTCTGTCCCAGACGCCGGCTCCTCAGATTGGAGGCCGCCTGAAGAAAACTCGTTGACGATCTCTGTCCCAGACAGCGGCTCCTCAGATTGGAGGCCGCCTGAAGAAAACTCGTTGATGATCTCTGTCCCAGACGGAGGATCCTCAGATTGGAGGCCGCCTGAAGAAAACTCGATGATGATCTCTGTTCCAGACGGCGGCTCCTCACGTTGGAGGCCGCCTAAGAAACTACCAGAAACAGGAAATGTACTTAGCAGCAGCAGCGAGGTTCATGTCGTGATGAGCTTTCTCTTCCAGCGACCGGCCATTGCAGAAAGCAACTCTGCAATGGGAAAACCTACTCTTGTGATATGAAAGGAGTACTTGAGCAGCATGCAGCAGGTGGCTGTTGCAATCTGCTGCAGCTAAGTTACAACAACTGCAGATTTGACACCGGAGCATGAGCTTCTGAAATTCATTCTTTGCTCCTGCAACAAGTTTGTTCTGTGCGAAATTTTGGGTTGCTGCAACAATTTCTTCTACAGCTGCTGCAGCTGCAATTATTCTGCAACCAAATTCATTACAAGTCTTGTATTAAATCACTGATCATCAACGAATACACTTAGTCTAACTCGATTTTTTTTGCACTTGGAGTAGTAAAATTCCTACATCCACTGACTGATCAGAATCCGCTCATTCTTTCATGTTGAGACAATCATCAGCCCATTGATGATCATTCAACTGCACCAATTTGTATATGATCATTTTTCATTTCTAAAAACTCTTTCTTAATGCGGATTATAGTAGCTCTAGATGATGCAGGCAAATATATTTTTTGCATTAGAATTCTACAAGTTACCAAATTGCAGCTGAATGCTCAGTGCTGGAACTTGATGGATAATTAATGAGATCAGCAAGAATTATTAATTCTTGAAGCTAGAAATACAGGAATTATTTTCAAGCTAGAATTTCTCATTTTGGCTTGTTCTCTAGATCTAGTACTATCTAGCGTAGGTGGGACCCTGAGCTTTACTTTTTTGACAAACATTTTTATTGCAATTCTATGTGGCATTTTTGACTTAAGAATGGAGGTTATAATAATTATTTTTTACTATTATTTTCGGTTTTATTTTGGTGGGTTGCACTAATTCAATGCCAGCTTGCCCCCAGTCCACACTCATTTTTGTTGTAAGTTGTAAATTAGTGGGTTTTTTTCTGAAGAATTTGGTGATATTTTTGACAAGAAAATGGATGCTGTTTTTGTGGGAAAAAAATTATGTTTGTCTAGTGGAAGTTTTGACTATTTGTTCTTTTTATAAATAAAAAAATCGCCAAAACATTTATATCACAAAAAGTGAGAATTAAAATTAAAACAGGTAATTTGTGATATGTGAAAGTCGGGACTTGCTGATTGGGCCCTTTTCCCCGACTCTTGAATGCTGCACAATTGGCCAGTTTGCCAATTGTGTGGTCGCGGTATTCTGTAGGGTTCCGCTCTAGGTCTTCAGAATTCCAGGAGCGTTCCGTGCCTTTAACACCAAAGAGTGGGTTTTAGAGCACGGATTCTGGCAGTTGCACAGACCCAACAGTCACGCCCACAGCATGATTACCTGGCAGAATCCGCCATCAACAGACCATTCTGTAGCGCAGAATCCGTCATCAACAGACCATTCTGTAGTGCAGAATCCGCCATCTACAGACCACTCTGTAGTCCGAAAATGACCTCACCTGAACCTGAACTGGACCATGATGACAAGCGCTTTAGGTGGGAACCGGATCTTGCACTGGGCCCTGCAACCAGTATCCGCCGTTGAATCTGGACCTAGAATGTTAACAAAGTTCCACTCATTTAAAGATATTTCACTGGAATTGATCCCAGGCAATGTCTTTTGTTGTGGTGAATATTTTGGCATCTTGGCCAATGTATTGCAAAAGATCAAAAAAAAACTTGAAATAATGTTATTTTGAGGTATTTTTCAGTTATTTTTGAAAATGTAAAATAAAATAAAATTTCCAGTATAGCAGAAATCCTCCAAAAAAAAAAAGAGTTTACAATGCATTCAAATGGCTCACCATTTACTGCTATGTCTTTCTGTGGATCCTCGCCATTGTGGCTACTTCGTAAATCTGGAAAAAGAAAAGCCCTTAGCCTGAGCAATGTGAAATATATAAAATTTGTGGTTTTAATTCAACTAAATTTGCTGATTTTCTGAAATTTAGCCAAAATGTTGATGTGGCACAATGGTAATTGTTTTTGCTAAACATTAAAGTTATTGGTAAAGTCTGGCGATTAGGGGGTGAAAACGGCCAGTTTCAATGTAATAGGGCATGAAACGCATAACTGGGAATGAACCTCAGAGGCCACCCATCCTTCAGGAAAGAAAAAACTGGACCCAAATCCCGTCACCCACCCTCAAAATGCAAAAAATTAAAATTGTCAATTTTTGGATTGCCCATGAATTTTAAAGCCAGCAAAGGCGGCCCCACACGGTCAACCCCTTCTTTTTCCAAAGCCACCCACAGTCAGTCAGGGTGACTTTTACAAACCACTACAACTCACCCAAGGTGAAAAATTGGGTGTGAGACACCCTGTGAAACTCAGGGTGAAAAAACTAATTGGATGTAATACACCCTATGAAACTCATGATGACTTTACGGACCATTTTATTGGGAACAGAATAAATACAAACAGTCACCTCCCATGCCCCCAAAAATTGAAGAAATTATTTTAGGTTTCCTCCCATTCCGAAAGGTGACAGGGCCAGGCCTGTTAGATTCAAAGTCGTATGCCACTGGCTGTGGTGCTAATAGATTTACTATTTTAACGCTATTATTGGACATTGCAGGCTGAGCATTTATTTCTCATATATTGTCTACACCGAGAAGAGGAATGTGTACCTCTAGCGACTTAAAGAATGAAACCATAGACCTCTATAATTTTGTCCCTTGTTGGAACTTATCCTTAAAATATGGCAACCTTAGCTTTTTTTTTCCCTCATAATGTGGGGGACATGGGCATTTTCTTTTCAAAAAAAAAACCCCTTATGCCTTTCACACCCTCGTATATTTCCTTTCTAGCTTTCTGAAATGAGACAAAAAAAATTCATACACCAGTGTGGGTGCTGGTAAGAAATTTATTAGACAAAACCCTTTCTCTATTGGAATTTGGGACATGAAACTAGGTACGTACACATGGATAGCTAGGGGCTCTTGGCCTGGAATAGGCTTGTGCTTAGGGTATGGGAAAAAGGGCCCAAAAAACCCTGTTGTGGCAGTGTTTTTTTTTTCCAATTTTGTGATGTTGCTGAAGTGGTGATCATTTAATGCGTATATTTAGAAAAAATGGGTATATTTAGAGTAATTATGTGCTTAGTTGTGAAAAAAACAAAAACAAAAACCTTTGTAGCCAGCAGGGCTTTTTTTTCCAAATTCCTCAAGTAGGTTCACTAGCCAGGATCCCCATCATAAATTAGCATTAAGCGCCAACTGTTCTAGGTGGGCTGTAGTATGCTGGGACAAGTGGCAACCTACGAAGTGTGTAGGTTTAGATGTGGCTAATTTTATTCATTTTTATTCAAAAAAATGGCCCAAAAATCCCCAAAAATCTCCAAAAAATTCGTATTTTTTCATTTTCAAATAAAAAATCTCCAAGTTGCGAAAATTCCCTGTGGAAAAAGAAAAGAAAAAACACTGGTGGCAAGGCTTGTGCTTAGTTGTGGGAAAAAAGAAAAACCCCCCTTCATGGCAAATGAGATTGTTTAGAAAAATGGAACCTTGTAGAGTTTTTTTGTGTTGAGTAAAACGCTGAAAGAGCGTTGGCACGGCAGGAGGCACAAGCAGGTGGCTTTCATGAACTTCAATAACCATTATTATTATTATTCTTATTATTATTTTCAACGGAGTTTGAAGACGATTTCCTGCTTTGTTAGCTTGATGACGAAGAAATGACTTTGCTCACCCATCTCGCCAGAGAGCCAGGAAAGAGAGAGACACACACACACACGGGGAAGAGAGAGCGAAAGAGAGAGAATTGGAGCGAGCTGATTGCACAGAAAGACAGACACACAGTCGTCGCTGGTTGATAACTGTGTGGGATCCATTTGAGAGAAGGAAAAAATGGAAAAGTGAGGAAAAAAGCTGCACAGGAGTGGACTTCTTGTTGCTCCACATCACAATCCCACCACGTTGCTAATTTTGCCCATCTCTCTCTCTCTCTTTCTCTCGCGAGCGCCGCTGATGAACAGAAATGTCTCTGCAAGTGATGACGATTTGCTTTTCCTGTGTAATCTGCGCGCCTTCTATCCGTGTGTCGGGGCACACGTATTCGAAGAAGTGTAGGATAATAATACTACACTGGGGCGTTCCTGAAACAACTGCCCACTAATTAAGCCGGAGCCGGAGGTTGGAAGAAATTCTTAGCGTAGTTAGAGGGTTTACAAGGCCTGAGGTCTCCCCCCCTGGGGCATTTTGAAAAACAAAACGCATTAAAAATATAAATAAACACCGACCGATATTTTTAGAATTGTACAATTTACCAAATTGCAGCTCAATGCTCATGCCTGGAACTTGATTGATAGTTTAATTGGATCAGCAAGATCTAGACTACTAATAGTGTAGTTCTTGAGAAATTATTTAATTTCTTGAAGCTACAAATACAGGAATTATTTTCAAGCTCGAATTTCTCATCTACAGAGGTTTTCATTATTATTTTTTTATTATTTTCGGTTCTATTTTGGTGGGTTGCACTAATTCAATGCCAGCTTGGCCCGAGTGCACACTCATTTTTGTTGTAAGTTGTAAATTAGTGGGTTTTTTTCTCAAGAATTTGGTTACATTTTTGACAAGAAAATGGATGCTGTTTTTGTGGAAAAAAAATTATGTTTGTCTAGTGGAAGTTTGACTATTTGCTCTTTTTATAAATAAAAAAATCGCCAAAACATTTATATCACAAAAGTGAAAATTAAAATTAAAACAGGTAATTTGTGATATGTGAAAGTCGGGACTTGCTGATTGGGCCCTTTTCCCCGACTCCTGAATGCTGCAAAATTGGCCAGTTTGCCAATTGTGTGGTCGGTGTATTCTGTAGGGTTCCGCTCTAGGTCTTCAGAATTCCAGGAGCGTTCCGTGCCTTTAAACACCGAAGAGTGGGTTTTAGAGCACGGATTCTGGCAGTTGCACAGACCCAACAGTCACGCCCACAGCATGATTACCTGGCAGAATCCGTCATCAACAGACCATTCTGTAGTGCAGAATCCGCCATCTACAGACCACTCTGTAGTCCGAAAACGACCTGACCAGAACCTGAACTCGACCATGAAGGCAAGCTCTTTAGGCGGGAACCGGATCTTGCACTGGGCCCTCCAACCAGTATTCTCCCTGGAATTGGACCTCGAATGTGAACAAAGTTCCATTCATTTAAAGATATTTCACTCGAATGGGTGCCAAGCAATGTCTTTTGTTGTGGTGAATATTTTGGCATCTTGGCCAATTTATTTCACAAGATTTTTTTAAAAAATTGAACTAATTTTTTTTCAGTTATTTTTTATAATATAAAACAAAATAAAATTGCCAGTATAGGAGAAATCCTTGAAAAAAAGAGTTTACAATGCATTCAAATGCCTCACCATTTACTGCTGTGGCTTTCTGTGGATCCTTGCCATTGTGGCTACGTCATAAATCTGGAAAAAGAAAGCCCTTAGCCTAAGAAATGTTTTTTTTAATTTTGGACGCATTTTGCCATTTTTTCAACAAAACATTTGGGAAATTTTCTGAATCTTTTTTTTCCCAGGTGTTAATTCAACAAAATTTGCTGATTTTTGGGAAATTTTAGCCAAAATGTTAATGTGGCAAAATGGAAAAAAACAAACGCCTAGTTCCAAGGGATTCTCATCAAATTATTTTTAAAAACAAGCTGGTGTTTGATTTTTTGGATTTTTGTTGTTCCCAATGTGTTCTTCAAATATATTCCTAATAGGACCTAACTTTGTCCCATATGCTTTGCCCAATATTGTCCCCTCTTGGAAGTCATATGATTTTTATGTTTGAATTTAATACTTTCATATTGGGGAGGTTCTAAAGTTCATAACGTCTTGTGATGGCCAACCAAAGAGCCTCATTGCAAAAAGGAAATTCTTAACTTGGAAGACGCCTCTAACTAATTAACTGGACAGTTTTCTTCTTGAACTTGTCCTATGGAAGGTAATTCTCTTATGGGCCCATCACATGACATTCATTATATCCACACACTCTTTAACATGTAGAACAAAACAAGGGTCATGGATTTGCCTCTTTGGGTGAGAGAAAAGCAAAGATGCCACTTCCAAAAAAAGATCATCATCTTAACTTTCTAAGGACCTTTTTGGTCTCACCTATTTGTTGGTATCTAGAGCGAAAGTGGAAAAAGTCTATCCTCTAGGTAGCATGTAGGTTAATGTACAAAGGTTTGTCCCTACTCCCACCTCCATTTTTGGCAATTTCTACAAATTTATACACCTAGCTTTTGTTTTGGGTTGCTGATTTGAGTAGCAACCAAACAAAAGCTGAGATTCAGTTCAAGTATGGTGTCCAGAGACATGATTTGTTGGGAGGCAGTGTTGGACTCTCCATTCAATTTGGGTCTATAACACCTTAATGCCAAAAGTAGCCTGGATCTTATGGTGAGAAATAGGTGGCATATCTAGAAAGGGTATTTCTTCATACTTTTAACCCTAGAACTTAGAACTACATTAAAAGGTTAGAATTTAGAATTCAAGTGAAAGCTCTAGAAGTACTGAACGGGAATGAGAAAATTATATGAAATTAAATATATCTCAAAGAAGTATACTAACAGGGTTTTTTTTTTCACATTTTTCCCATGCAATCTTCAGTTTTTGGTGCTCTCTTAAGTCTAGTTAAAAATTTTATTATACATTAAAGTTATTCATAAAGTCAGGCGATTAGGGGTGAAACCGGCCAGTTTCGGCATTATAGGGCATGAAACATGTACAAAATGAACTAACTGGGACACAAATTAGATTTCCCAGCAATTTTGGTGGTAAACTGAGTTTCATCCTGTCTTTTCTTTTTGCTGGGCGCCTCCACTGCTGCCACATTTGTTTTCACTGCTCCTACCTGTACAACTATTATAATTACTCTCAAACCTTGTATTCCTTAAATTCCTTACTTTGCGGATACCACTGAAACACGGGAGAGGGGGTGAAAGAGAGGGTGACTTTATGGATAACGTTATTGCAAATGCGGTTATCTGAATTTTTATTTATAAATGAAACAATAAAATTAAAATTTTAAATGTATCATAACATGGCCTTTCAACCAGACCGTAGGTAGTGTTTTTTTCTTTGTGGCGAAATTTTGCAATCTGGCGAATTTGTTTTCAGAGAATGTGAATTTTATGGGATTTTTTTCACCATATTTTGAAATAAAAATAATTAAATTAGTCACACCTAGAGCTAGGTACTTCCTAGGTCGCCACTTGTAGCAGCACTAACCCCCACCCAATCATTAAAAAGTAAAAAACTAAAAAATGTGAGACACCCTGTGAAACTCAGCATGAAAAAATTAATTGGGTGTGAGACACCCTATGAAACTCAGGGTGAAAAAAATAATTGGGTGTGAGACACCCTATGAAACTCAGGGTGAAAAAACTAATTGGGTGTGAGACACCCTGTGAAACTCAGCGTGAAAAAACTAATAAGGGAGTGAGACACCCTGTGAAACTCATGGTGACTTCACGGACAACTTTATTGTGAACAGAATAAATACAAACAATTACCTCCCATGCCCCAAAAATTTGTAGAAAAAATTTAGGGTTTCCTCCTATAATTTTGCCACTTGTTAGAACCTCTTCTCTAAATATGGCAACTTTAGTTTTTTTTTCCCTTCATAATGTGGCGACTTGGGTGTCGTTTTCCAAAACAAAAACCCTTTATGCCTTTCACACCAACCTATATTTCATGTCCAGGTTGCCAAAATTCGCCAAAAAAATAAAATCACAGACCAATGTGGGTGCTGGTAAAAACATTTATTAACCCTGCGTGTATAGACAAAACGCCTTTCTCTCTTTGGAATTTCGGACAGGAATGTAGGTACACACACCTATAGCTAGGGGCTCTTGTCCTGGAATAGGCTTGTGCTTAAGGTATGGAAAAAAGGGCAGAACAAACCCATTGTGGCAAGTGTTTTTTTCTTCAATTTTGTGATGTTGCTAAATTGGCGATCAATAAAGTATCTAGAAAAAATGGCAATATTCAGAGTAATTACATGCTTAGTTCTGAAAAACAAAAAACCTTTGTAGCAAGCAGGGCTTTTTTTTTAGCAAATTCCTCAAGTAAGTTCACTAACCAGGATCCCCATCATTAATTAGCATTAAGTGCCCACTGTTCTAGCTGGGTTGGAGTATTTTTATAAAAGTGCGGGGACAAGTGGCAACCTAGGAAGTGCCTAGGTTTAGTTGTGGATAATTTATTTATATTTCATTTTTAATAAAAGCGAAAAATTCTCTAAAATTCTCTAAATAATAATTCGTGCTTTTTCATTTTCAGAAATGAAATCCTCAAGTTGCGAAAATTCCCAGGGAAAAAAAAAAAAAAAAAACACTGGTGGCAAGGCTTGTGCTTAGTTTTGGAAAAGAGAAAAACCCCCCTTTTATGGCAAATGAACGGTTTAGAAAACTGGAAACCTTGTTGAGATTTGGTGCTGAGTAAAACGCTGAAAGAGAGGTGGCACAGGCAGAAGGCGGAGGCAAAAGCAGGCGTCTTTCATGAACTTCAATAGCCATTATTACTATTGATTATGATTATGATTCTTTTCAACGGAGTTTCAAGACTATTTCCTGCTTCGTTAGCTTGATGACGAAGAATTGACTTAGCTTACTTATCTGGCCAGAGAGCGAGGAAAGAGAGACACACACACGTGGCGGAGAGAGAGAGAGAGCGAGAGATTTGGAGAGAGCTGCTGATTGCACAGAAAGACTCAGACACACAGTCGCTGGTTTTAACTGTCTGGGACCCATTTGAGTGAAGGAAGAAAGTCGGGAAAAAAGCTGCGTAGTAGAAGACTTGTTGTTGCCCCACGTCACACACCGACCACGTTTCTAGTTTTGGCCATCTCTTTCTTGAGAGAAAGAGAGAAAGAGAGCGCGGCCGAAGAACAGAAATGTCTCTGCAGGTGATCATGATTTTCTTTTCCGGCGATCTGCGCGCCTTCTGCGCGCCTTCTGTCCGTGTGTCGGGGCACACGGATTCCAAGAAGTGTAGAGCAATACTACACTCGGCGCGGTCCTGAAATGAAATAACTGACCCTTACGCCCGAGGTTGGAAGAACTTCTTAGTGTAGTCGGAGGACGGCTTACAAGGCTTAAGATCTCCCCCACAGCAATTTGAAAAACAAAACGCGCATTTAAAAAATTTTAAAACACCGACCGAAAAGCAGGGGATTTTTACACCTTGCAAAGCCATCTGGCGGGGACGTTCCCAAAATAAACGCCCCTGAAAGAACCAAGAAAGAAAGAAAAAAGGGATGGGAATAAAGAGGTGTAGTACTGCACCAGCTTCAAGTGTGGTGAATAGGGTATAAATAAAGACTCAACGATCTTTTCAATTCACCACACACACAATTACATCGCGTCTCTCTCAGCTTTCGCGTAGTTTTTCTTCGATTTCTGCTTCCAAATTAAAGAGCAATTCTTTGATCCTACGGTTTCCGTTCTATTAGAAGCTGCTGCTGCTGGCATATCACAAAAATTTATTGTTGTAATCATCACAAGTATTGAAACAACAAGAATTGAAGAATATTATATCATCAAGCTGCTCCTTCGCAGCTGCTTGGGTTGGTGTTGACGGTCCGTTTACAACTAGTTTTTGCTGCAACAGCTTGATTTATTGATCAAGTGAGCTCAGCCCCAATCTCGCTTTCCAAATTAACTGCATAATCATTCTTCACTTGACATACAGTTCTTTTGCGTCTCTTGTGTCACGCGTCACACATCCAGCTCCTTGTTCTTAGTCTAAAAGTATTGTATAGTTTGTAGCTTTTTCTTGTAGCTGCGAGCTGATGAGTTTCAAGGTCGAGTCAGCTCTCTAGCTCTGTAAGTTCTTCTCTAATTAAGGTGCTAGTTGTAAGTATTGCTGTAGTTGGTGATACATTCGCCCCCCCTCCCCAGTAGTGCTCCTTTGAACAACAAACAGCTTTCAACATGCAAGAATAGTGTAGTTTGCATTCAAGGAACCTCATGGAGTCCAGTCTTAGCCGAATGTCTCCACACTAATCTTAAACGTCTCAGCAAATTGATCTGTGTTTTGCGTCTGTTTCCAGTTCTGCACGACTGCAGCGAATAATTCCGCGAAAATCTACAACCAAGCTGTACACGTTTCAAAGCATCATCACCTCCAACTAAATCGACTCACCCAAAACAGAATTGTGCATGTGTTGTATCACAGTGATACCGCTCGACGTTGGTGGAAAGATGAAGAACTACGAAGAATATGATGATCATCACGGATTGAAGAAAACCCTCTATGATGCACACAAGAAGATTGATCTGCATGGTGTACTGGACTCTTCGTGGGTCCCTGCCGCCGGCAATGGAAACTCGGTTACATTTATAATTTCTGTCCCAGACGGCGGCTCTTCAGGTTGGAGACCGCCGAAGAAAACCTCCTCCCTTATAATCATCTCTGTCCCAGACGGCGGCTCATCAGATTGGAGAATACCTAAAGAAAACTCTTCGTTTCTAATCATCTCTCTCCCAGACGGGGGCTCATCACATTGGAGACCGCCGAAAGCAAACTCTTCGTTTATGATCATCTCTGTGCCAGACGGCGGCTCCTCAGATTGGAGGCCGCCTGAAGAAAACTCGTTGATGATCTCTGTTCCAGACGGCGGCTCCTCACGTTGGAGGCCACCTAAGAAACTACCAGACACAGAAAGTATACTTAGCTGCAGCAGCAGCTAGGTCTATGTCGTGATGAGCTTTCTCTTCCAGCCGGTCGTTGCAGAAAGCAGGTCTGCAATGGGACAAACAGCTACTGTTGTGCTATAAAAGGAGTACTGGAACACCATGCGGCAGGTGGCTCTTGCAATCTGCTGCAGCTATTACAACAACTGTAGCTTTGAGACTGGACTCCTGGAGTATGAGCTTCTGAAATCCATTCTTTGCTGCTGCTGCAACAAGTTTTTTGTTTTGTGTTTTGGGTTCCCTTTGGGTTGCAACAATTTCTTCTACAGCGGCTGCAGCTGCAATTATTCTGCAACCAAATTCATTACAAATTCTTCTATTAAATCACTGACCATCAGAAAACACAATCAGTCTAACTTGATTCCTTTTGCACTTGGAGTAGTGAAATTGCTACATCCACTGAGTGATCAGAATCTGCTCATTCTTTCATGTTGAGAGAATCATCAACCCATTGATGATCATTCAACTGCACCAATTTATATATAATCATTTTTCATTTCTAGAAATTCTTTATTAATGCGGATTATACTAGCTCTAGATGATCCAGGCAAATATATTGTAATTTTTTGCATTAGAATTCTACAAATTAAACAAATTGCAACTCAATGCTCATGCCTAGAATTTGATTTCAAGTTCTATTAATTAGATCAGCAAGAACTAGACTACTCGTGTAGTTCTTCAGAAATTATTATTTCTTGAAGCTAGAAATACAGGACTCTATTTTCAAGCTCTAGAATTTCTCTCTTGGCAGCTTGTTCTCTACATCTAGTACTATCTAGCCCCGGTGGGACCCTGAGCTTCAATATTTTGACAAACATTTTTTATTGCACTTCTATGTGGCATTTTTCACTCAAGAATTGAGGTTTTTTAAATTTTAATTTACTTTTTTTGGTTTTTCTTTCTTTGTGTGTTGCACTAACTCAATCCCAGCTTGCTCTGCACACTCATTTGTGTTGCAAGTAGTAACTTATTGGGTTCTTTTCTGATGAATTTGGTCATAAGTTTTTACATGAAAATGGATACTTTTTTTTGGGAAAAGAATTATGTTTGTCTAGTGTAAATTTGAGTAATAATTCTTTCTTTTTTTCTGAAATTCGCCAAAAAACTTATATCACAAAAGCTTAAATTAAAGTTAAAACAAGTAATTTGAGATATGTGAGTGGGCTGCAGAGGACCAGTTCTGCCATGGCACTCTTTTCAGGCACAATCCGTCAGCTACAGACCACACTCTCTAGTACAAAAAAGACCTGAACTCTTTTTTTTCAAGTGGTAATTGGACTAATTAGTTAGGGACTAAGTGTTCATTGCAAAAAAGAAATTCTGAACTTGGAAGGCGCCCCTAACTAATTAACAGGACAGTTTTCTTCTTGAACTTGTCCTATGGAAGGAAATTTTGTTATGGTCCCATCACATGACATTCATTATATCCACATACTCTAACATGTAGGAAAAAAACAAGTAAGAGATTTGCCACTTTTGGGTGGGAGAAAAACAAAGATACCACTTCCAAAAAAGAACATCATCTGAGCTTTGTAAGGATATTTTGGTTAACCCTATTTGTTGCTATCTAGCGCTGAAAGTGGAAAAAGTTTGTCCTCTAGGTAGCATGTAGGTTAATGTACAAAGGCTTGTCCCTACTCCCACCTCCATTTTTGGCAATTTCTACAAATTTGTATACCTAGCTTTTGTTTTTGGTGGCTTACTTCACTAGCAACCAATCCAAGCTTTGAATTCAGTTCAAGTATATTTTCCACAAACATGATTTGTTGGGGGCAGTGTTGGACTCTGCATTCAATTTGGGTCTATAACACCTTAATGCCAAAAGTTGCCTCAATCCTATAGTGAGGGATAGGTGCCTTCCAAGCACATCTATAAAGGGTATTTATTAATAATCTAGAAGTTAGGAACTAGATTAAAAAAAAAGGTTAGAATTTAGAATTCAAATGAAAGCTCTAAAAGTACTGAAGGGGAATGAGCAAATGATATGATATTAAATATATTTCAAAGACCTATTTTAATTACCTACTTTGTTGGCCATCTCATTATATATTTTTCTTATGCAATCTTTAGTTTTTGGTGTTGTGTTAAGTCTAGTCTATTTGTTTGTTATACATTTTAAACACTGTTATGTGAAGTTTAGTTTATAAATTTAAAAAACACAATATAGAATATAAACATATCATAGCATAGCCTTTCAACCAGACCCTAGGGAATGTTTTTTTTTGGGGAGGTGACATTGTGCAACTTTCTGGTGATTTTTAGGGATTCTTTTGGCCATTTTTTGAAATAAAATAATTAAATTAGCCACATCTAGACCTAGGCACTTCCTAGGTCGTCACTTGTAGTGGCACTTTTGTTAAAATGCTACAGCCCACCTATGACAGTTGTCATTTTATACTAATTAATGATGGGGATCCTCACCAATGGATGTAGTTGAGGAATTTGGAAAAGAAAAACTCTAACCCTAGCGCCCCCCTATTGTAGGTATTTTATAGCTTTGCTTTATAGTATAGGTCTAGGATAAGGTCCAAGGATGACGGCATTACCAGACTAAAGGGCCCATGTGAGGCGATAGTCGCATGTGGGACCCACACTTTCACAATGCCTTCACACAAGGGCGTTATCCAACATATAAAAACTACCCCAAAAAAATTTACTTACAATCAAGATACATCAAAATAAAACAAGACTAAACAACATACATTAAAATTCAAAATTGAAAACAACCTTACAATAAAAAATTGTTTGACAAGGATCATATTAAACTTTTTCTTATGTATTCATGTTTGACTACAAGAAACAAGTTATAGATCTTTAGTGTTGATTGCAAATTGTTATATGGTGTTTTGCAACCAAATTATACATTACAAAAAGCAAGCATGTGACTTTGCATGCATCAATCTGAAGCACTACAATGTATTATTTTGATCCCCATAAAAAATAATGAATCAAAAGTTATCAAAATTTTCAAAACGACTATATTTTAAGTGATTTTTAAATTCACACCTTTTTTGGTTAAATTCACACCCTTTCTTCGCGCGTCCGATTATATGCAGATTAAATTTGAATGTGTCTGCCCCACCCCCTTGTAAACAATATGCGCAATGCAATAGGAGATGGAGTTCGCAACGCGACAAGAGCTGATTGAAGATCTTAGCAACAACTACGAACAGGAAGGAGTGGTCCTCACCATCAAGACAAGCAAGGAGAAGCGGGTGGTCATGAAGTGTGACCAAGGTGGGGAGTACGTCAACATGCTAAACTTGACGGATGAAACCAGCCAAAGGGAAACGTACACGAGGCGAACTGGTTGTGAGTTTGAGATCGTCTGCTCGTCGGTGAAAGGTGTCTGGGCAGCCCTAAGATCTCAGGCAGCCACAACCACGAGCTTGGTGGCAACCTGGCAGGCCATGCGGTGAAGCGTTGCTTAAGCAAATTAGAAAAAGCTAAAGTGCGAACGCTCGGTGGGCAAGGTTTGGCGCCAAAGGACATTCTAAAAAGGCTAAAATGTGAGAGC
>Ga0209611_10007994_pt1 | contig 16747 bp, 10 predicted proteins | sample S1TSphgellanicum_3_FD_187693 | JGI IMG/M metagenome (GOLD analysis project Ga0209611, IMG submission 187693) | Host-associated microbial communities from peat moss isolated from Minnesota, USA - S1T2_Fc - Sphagnum magellanicum MG (SPAdes) (version 2) | ecosystem: Host-associated > Plants > Peat...
GGAACCATGTGATGTTGTTTCCTTGTGATTAATTGTGGAATCACATGGGGAACCATGTGATGTTGTTTCCTTGTGATTAATTGTGGAATCACATGGGGAACCATGTGATTTTGTTTCCTTTTGATTAATTGTGGAATCACATGGGGAACCATGTGATGTTGTTTCCTTGTGATTAATTGTGGAATCACATGGGGAACCATGTGATTTTGTTTCCTTTTGATTAATTGTGGGATCACATGGGGAACCATGTGATGTTGTTTCCTTGTGATTAATTGTGAAATCACATGGGGAACCATGTGATTTTGTTTCCTTTTGATTAATTGTGGAACCATGTGATGAATAAGTTTCAGGAAGTTTCTTGATTAGTTTCCTTTTGGTTAGTATATAAGGAGGTGTTTGTGACCTTGAGAAACACCTTCATTTGTACAAAGTTGTGGTATGAATACAAAGTTTGTGAAAATTGAAGTTTTGATTTAAGAAAGGCTTTTGGTTTTGAATAGTTTTGGTGTAGTTTGTGTGTAGATCATGGTAGGAGAATGGTGAGGCTTGCATAGCCAATAGAAGGGTGGGAGGATAATTTTACAACAAAAAACATAGACTTCATAGTTATGTAGTAATCATACATAGTTTTAGTCTTAAAACCGTTTGTGTTGTACACTGCCAAACACACCATATGTGAATGCACAAGAAAACAAAAAAGTCCTAACATTAACATCTATCTATGAAGCAAGGTAGTTCGTTTGTTTTGTTTATACTTATGAGATCCACCAAACTGGGATGCTTCAGATCGTGTTTTTGGTGTCTTTGGAAAGCTCTCGACAAAGAGGGGTGCATGGGCTTGGTTCCATGATGTTTGGACTTGCGATGCAAAAGTTCTTGAGTATTAAATGATTTCTTCACTGAAAACTAAATGCAAAAGTTCTTGAATATTGAATGATTTTTTCACTGAAAAGTAAATTAAATCTTAGCTGAAAATTTCAGAGGAATTGGAATGCGCCCTTGGTGTTGTTGGAAAGATCTTTATGATCAGAATTTAATGGAATTTATTTGGTAAGATTTAGATTCAGAATGTGGGAGATATTGATTTTCAAGTGATTTCTGTCGCTGAAAATTCAAATAAGTTCAATAAAACCAGGTTTTGGAAGGAAAAATCAGTTGAGGATGTGGTAACACTTGGGCCAACAGCACAGGGCACACTAGTACCATTAACTTAGCACTAGGTGTGAATGATAATTTAATGACATCATAACCCTTGTTCTGTACTATATAGACGAGGTTAATAAACTAAAACTATAACCCTTGTCTGTATACAAACATGGTTAAAAACACTGGACAAGATTCAACAACTAGCCAACACTTGTTCTGCACTAAAAGCTTTTTAGCATCATGGACATGTGGTTGTTGGTTGGTCATCCTTTTGATCAAGGAAAATGAATGTAGTTGTAATCTCTGCTCTCACTGACAGAAGTCTACTTGTGTATTCGCATACTGGAATGATTGTTTGGGTCTTAGCGTCGTTGCTGCTTTTTGTTGTTGTTTGTCAGTGGGCGATGATCAAGCTGTGCAACAACAACACTGCACTGCACTGCAGTCTAGAGCAGGCAGCGTCGTCTTCAAGTTGTACTACTTATTACTTACCAGTATTTTATTTTTTTGAAGAATTATTTTCATGTAGCCAAAGTGGCAATCATCCATAGGAAACATGTAGAAAAAAGTGGCGACCATCACTCGTGAGGTCTAGTCAAATATGGCTATAAACCAAAGTTTTTTAAAGAACAAATCTCAAATCATCCTTCTATATTCTTGACTTACACAATGAAAACCAAATATAATCAAATATATGATCTTCCTTCTATATTCTTGGCTATAGAATGAAAACCAAAATAATATGTGAATTTGGCCATCTTTTACCTTTTTCCTCTCCCCTTTCACTTTTGGCACCTAAAACCTCCAAAATCACTTTGTAACTGAATTTTTATTTTTGAATTTCTCTTTTTGGTGAAATGAAAACCCAAATATAATCAAATCTTTCATCTTCCTTCTATATTCTTGGCTATAGAATGAAAACCAAAATACTATGTGAATTTGGTCATATTTTACCTTTTTTCTTCCCACTTTTCACTTTTGGCAATTCGAACCTCCAAAATGATTTTTTTAATGAATTTTTATTTTTGAATTTATCCTTTTGATGAAATGAAAATGCAAATGAAAATATAATAAAATCTTTAATCATCCTTCTATATTTTTGGATATACAATGAAATCCAAATATATAAAAATTTTGAGGATTTTTCATTTCTAGTGACAAAATACCTCCAAAATCACTTCTTTTTTCAAATTTTTTATTTTTCAAGTTTTCTTTTGGGGAAAGAAAAACCATACATAATCATACATTTAATCATCCTTCAATTTTTTTGGCTATAGAATGAAAACCAAATAAAAAAGTTTGGCAAATTTTCCTTTTTTTTTGGCCCCCCCCCCCCCCCACCCCCATCCCCAATGCCTTACTTCAAGTGATTGCAAACCTCCAAAATTCAATTCTTTTCTGAATTTTTATTTTTTAATTTCTTTTTTTGGGTGAAATCAAGCCACTAGATTAATAGAAATTTATTATTATTATTATTAAAAAAATTTGATTAAAAAAAGGAAAAAATAAAGGTTGCTACTTTATTTTTGTTTTTGTCATTGGCACAATAGTCACAGAATTTCAATATGTATTGTGGGGGTTTGTAAATAACAACATGAATAGCTCTTTTTACATTTAATTTAAAAGTTGTAATAATTTCAATTCCATTATTTGTATGTGTTCCATGTGCTTATAATGTGTTATTTTTATCATAAAACCTAATAGTCCCATGGCCATCATTACATAACAAGATTGAAAACTTGCATTATAAGAAAAAATGGTGTTTTACAACTGGCTTTGTAACTTAGTTTTTGAGTTATAATGACAACTTGCAATTCACAGTATTTCTATATTGTGAATGTTATCAAACAAGTTTCATAAGTTGTAAAAATATATGGTGAAATAATTTATTTTATTTTATTTGAAAAACTAAATTGTGAATTAAATACCTAATAATTATTTGAATCAAACTGATTTATAATTCATATTAATAGTTAATTATTAAGTTTAACTAATTAATTCATAAAAATTAAGTATATTTAATATTATTTAATATATAATACATTATTGACAAATAACTCATTATTAAACATTAAAATTAAAGATGAATTTGGGTAAAAAACCATCAAGATATAAATAGGCATATCCATATGTACACCTGAATTGAATTTTTAATATAATATACACATTGTTTTCAGTTTCACATTTAAATTAATCATATGTATCTAGATAATTAATTTGTTAATAAATTTAGATAATTAATGACTTGGTAATAATTGATGAGATAATAATTATCTTAATTAATCAATGTAATTATTATTAATCATCCCCAACTCAAATACATATTTATTTGATTATTACTTGATGAGTAACTATTATTTTTAAACGTTCATAATACTCATTCTAATTTGTAGAATTAGATAAGCAGTTAATTTAAAATTAATTATATGAATTAAATTAATTTATTTAAATTAATATTTGATTATTTAGTATAATTAATAAGTTCACAATAATTAAATGTATCAAACGCAGTAAATGTTTAATAATCAAATTATGAAAATAATATTTTTTTATAAAATATTACATATGAATTTGTATCCTTATTAAATTATAAATTCTTGCACAGTAATTAGAACATAGTTGAACATTAGTAGTTCAATAGTGGCACATTTATAGCCCTATTAATTATATCAATGGGAATCATAATTGAAAATAAATTGCAAATGTATTCCATAATGTGTAATGAAAATGCAAAGCATGTGGCATGATCACATGTATACATATTGAATAGTAATTGTAACATAGTTGTTGTGTGAGTGGCATATTTACCATAGTTTTAAAAATATATAGTGTAAGCCCTTAAAAAATAAAAAATTGTTGATCATGGATGTATGTATGGTGCATGCAAATTATTGTATAAAAGACCTATTTTTCAACTCACTTGTAATTATAATATAACTAATTAATTTTTTAACATGACAATTTATTTGTTATTTCTCTATATTTTCAGAGAGATAATTACATAATAGTTGTAATACCCAAAGAACAGTTGCACAATAGTTGTATACAATTTGTTTTTTGAGCTATAATTGCATGGCAATGTAGTTTCAATGGACCTAATTTTTTATAATGTTGTGATTTAATGATCTCACAATATATTCAACTTCCATATTGTTTATTTGTGTTTCATTGAATACAATATATGTGATGCTTGTAAATTAAGATCAATTATTACATGATAGTTTAGTTTGATTAGCATGTTTGGTTTTAAATAGAGTTCATAATGTAATCCACTAGTTTAATGGTGTTGGCAATTGAATTTCATATTTGACATTTGATTTTTGAATACAAACCTCTTAATGTTTTAAGTGTTCAACCATTTGGAGCTTTTTTTTATCCAAATACAACTTTGAAAATGAAATGTTCTAAAGTTATCGTATAGGGGGGGGGGGGGTTGCTGGTGGCCCCCCTGTGTTGTGCGCGCAGCAGTCTTGTTCCAGCGCCATGGCCACCATCGCTCGCTCGTTCGCTTGCTTGCACGCATCGCCTCCTCGATTCGAGCTCTTGGACGCATCTGCAAAAGCCCCTCGTCTCCTGCAACGAATTTGTGTCCTCTTCCAACTCCCTCGAGATTCGCAGAGATTCGCAGGAAAAAAGAAGAAAAAAGAGTAGAATTCCTTTGTTGAAACTCGTCTTCAGGCGTAATATTATTAGCCTACTGCGTGTGTGCCATTTCATTCTGCAGCTTTTCGTCCATGCCTCTCTCAAAATCTCCTAAAGCTTCCGATCTCAACTCCGTTTCTTTGACTCAAATCTCACTTTCGCTGTGTCTCTCTCTCGGTTTCTGTAATTTGCATTGAGGAGTGTCTGTCTGTTTTTTTTCTTTCTCTTCTAATTGATTGAGAAACCTTTTGTTCTCTTTTTTGCCCAGGAGCCAGGAATTTTTTCTTCTTTGTAGCTGCTGTTGTTTCGTGTATCTTCTTGGCACTATTTCATGTTCTTTTTGGGGTTGATCGGGAGAAGATATTATGACTTTGTGAACACTTTCCAGGGGTGGTGGTGGTGGTAGTGAGAGACAGAGACTAAGTTGCACGGATTCCATTCTGCGTCGAGGTTGTGTCATTCTCGTTGTTGGAAAAAGTCGCCGCTGGTAAAGCTTTCTTGCTACGAAGTCTTTTGTTTTGTTTTGTCTCGTTTTTTTTGTTTTTCTTGGATTTGCACCTACAAATCATTGCTGCAAGTTTGTGAATTCTAAGGACATGTTCGTTTTGAAGCCTTGACGCGTGCGTGCGTGCCTGCCTGCTGCCGCATCTGTTTCCCTTTGGCGGCATTATTATTGTTTCCCAACGTAGGAAAAGACCAGAAGAAGAAGACGAAGAAGAAGCTTCTCTATCTGGTTAACTCTCAGAGACAGAGACAGAGAGAATCTGAGAGATACAACATTCTGAGACTTGCTTGACATAGCTTCAAGCTTTGTAGTTTGAAGCTTTGATGCCTGCCTGCCGCATCTGTTTCCCTTTAGGCGCATTATTGTTTTCGAACGTAGGAATTGCGCACGTTTTACGAACAAACCAGTAGAAGAAAAGGCTACTCATTCTTATAAGCTCTCTGAGAGAGAGAGAGAGAGAGAGAGAGAGAGATGCAACATGCTGAGACTTGCTTACGGAGATCTCACATAGCTATCATGTCTATTGCACCAAAACCGCCGCAATTCTAACGACTTCTCTGTTTTGATATAACGAAGCTCCTCTGGAAGTCTTCTCTCTCTGCAACTGTTGAGAAAAAGCTGCTATGGAATCCGAGAACCAAAGAATAGGCCAAATCCATATCTGAATAGTTCTCTGAGAGAGAGCGTAAGAGAGAGAGAGAGAGTGAGAGAGAGAACATGCTGAGACGTGAAAGAGAGAGATGCAACAGGCTGAGACTTGCTTATGGAGATCTGACATAGCTATCTCTGGATTCGCTTAGATCTCGACGATCATTTGCAAAATTGAGAGCTGTGAAGTAATTCCAGAGCTGCAGCGTGATCATCATCAATGACTGCAGCTACGGAGCCAAACTCCCCATCCTCCTGCAGAGTCGATGCAGGTCCCTGGGCCGCTTCTATGGGGTACCAGCAAGAGTCGATGTCATTGCCACGAGACGTGGAATCGTTGTCAAAGAAGACGAAGATGTCGTCTAGGGTTGGCGGTGCACGACACTCCGTCCCGCTTGCCCTTGTCATCTGCATTTTTGTCGCATCATATAGCTTGCTAGACATTGACGATCTTCTCCTCCGAGTGCAAACATCCCTGGGATACCTTCCCTCAGCAACTGCGCAAACCCACCAACTGGGGGAAACTACTAGTGTAAGCAAAACATTAGCTGCATCACAATGCCAAGGAGGAATGCAGATGAATTCGTCGACGGATCGAGAAGGTCCAGAGGATCAGCAACTTGCAGACGAGGACGATGACTCTGCTACATGTGTTGGGCGACGCATTTACATCTACAAGCTTCCGCCGCAGTTCAACCAGAAGCTGATGGAGAATTGCGAGAACCAACAAGGATGGGCACGGATGTGCTACGACGTCTCGAACCAGGGACTAGGAGCACCATTCAATGTGCCGGAGAGTGACCCATCCGCGCATCTCTTGCTACCCACAAGCGCATGGTACAAAACCAACCAATTCAGTCTGGAGCTTTTGTTCCACGAGAGGTTGAAGAAATATCCTTGTCTCACAGAAAACCCGGACCGAGCGACGATGAGCTACATTCCTTTTTATAGCGCTCTAGATTTGACCCCCAAGCTCTTCGAGCCGAGTGTCGCAGTTCGTGACCGGTTGAGCGAGCGTTTGGTGGGTTGGCTTCAGAGTAACTCTCATTGGGAGAGAAGTCGCGGCAACAAGCATGTCATGGTTCTCGGCAGGATCGTTTGGGACTATGTCCGACCTGAGAAAGCTTCACAACCTAGCTCTTGGGGGAATGCGCTCGTGAGTCTTCCGGAGTTTTGGAATGTCACCAAGCTCTCTATAGAACGCAATCCTTGGGGTTCTGAACAAATGGCAGTTCCTTACCCGACTTCATTCCATCCTTCTTCTGATGCCGAGATGGTCGCCTGGCAGTCCACGATACGAACTGCACAACGTGACAAACTGGTGGTTTTCGTCGGCTCTCCGCGACACAATAAAGTCGCGGGAACCGAATTGCGCCACGAACTCATGCGTCAATGCAACAGCACAAATCGGTCGGAAAACAACAACAACAACAATAACACAATGTCACAAGCATCGGCAAGTAACCAAAACTCGAGGTGCACGATGGTGTTGTGTAATGTTGTGAAGTGTGCGCACAACCCGCAAGCTCCAATTCGTGCATTTTTGGAATCTGTTTTCTGCCTGCAACCACCAGGTGACAGTGCTACGCGCAAGAGCCTGTTCGACTGTCTCCTCGCCGGTGCCATCCCCGTCTTGTTCGACAACATGACTGCCGCTAAGCAGTACCAATGGCACCTCCCTCGCGACACCGCCTCCTATGCCATCACAATTGACCCAAAACATGTACCCAAAAATCCTCCACCACCCAGCTCTGTCTGTCTGTCTTTCTCTCTCTATGTCTGCGTGTGTCTTTCTGTGTGTCTGTGTGGCTTCCTAGCAAAGATCTCATGGAAATCTGCAGGTGCTAGTAGATTCAGTGCACATGAATGCCATTGAAGTTGTAGGGATGAAGCTCATGGAAGCAAGATCTCGCATGGGTGCTTGTGGATTCAGTGCGAGAATGGCATTGAAGTTGCAGGGATGAAGCTCATGTGCAAAACAAGAGCTTGCCTAGGTGCTTGTGGATTTAGTGTGAGAATGCCATTGAAGTTGTAGGGATGGAGAGGCTCACGGAAGCTTGAAAATTGGGCATCAATCTTCTCTTGCAGCAAGTAGCCTTATGTGTTGTGTTTTTTCTGCAAATTGTGCACTGAAGCAAACAGCTCTGCTTTTGGGGTGCATAATGTGCAGGTGGTGGCAGGGGAGTTGGATGTGGCAAACAAGCTCTTAGAGGTTCCAAAAGAGGTGATTGCAACCATGCAAGCCACCATCATTGACATGCTACCACGCTTGATTTACAAGAAGCCCGGGCCAAAATTAATTGAACAAAGTCTCACTTCTTCAAAAGATGCTTTTGATCACACCATCGATCATCTCTTGCAAAAATTCCATGCTCATGTCACAATCTGAGGAGATAACAACAACAACAAAACTTTTGAATCCAAAGTTTTCGCTTACCTTGCTTGCTTAGTTTTCCTGATTGTGGGAAAAAAAAACCTCTAAGGATTTTAAGGGATCAATTGAGACATGAGATCGATTGAGGAGACCTTGATCTTGGGCCAAAGATCAAGATGTTTCCAAATTCTACATTTGGGAATTTGGCCAAAGGTTAGTAAGAGGTTTCAAGTTCAACAATCAGGAATTTGACCAAACATAATTACTAGCATCAATCAATTGATGTTGATGAGCATGTACATATTGCGGATATGTAAGATGACAAGAAGTTCTCAAACATGGGAATCCTAAATAATTTCCAGCACAATTGTGAGGCTAAGACTCCACAACAATAAGCATTTTAGTGTACCTACTCATCCAACCTAGAATGGCTTGGTAATGTAAATAGTCCACATCTTGTGCAAGTGATTATACTAGTGTCTCTTGTTGGGCACCCAATGTGTTCACTCGATCTTGCCTCCAAATAATAGATTTCCAATCAGTCTATAATTCCTTATATACCTTATTTCCAAGTACTAGTCAAGAAAATGCATCTGTATTGTATAATTTTGATAATAAATTTGAATGTGGAACAATCAATTTACAGTGGTGTTTCTTTGCTTAGAAATATTTATTGTTGATTCACCTATTATAATACCAATTCGAGAATGGTTGTTCATAATAGATTTATTATTAAGTCATGGGATGATTCATGGTCACATGTATGTGAGCTTTCAAGCATTTTTAAAGGAGATTAGGGGACACTTAGTGTTAAACTTTTCAAACTATTTGTGTCAAACAAGTATTTTTTGGGGATTTTAAGTGAAAGAATTTATTTTTCCTTACCTTATTATTATCTAATTATTTAATATGCACATATTTTAACTATCCTATATTCATCTTTTTTTTAATTTTTTAAATTTATATTATTATAATAAGCTTAGAGTTAGTTTTTAAATAAAAGTTAGCATGAAGTAATTTTCATTATAATTTAAATATATGAAATTTTGGAGTGAAAAAATACAAGAGCTCATGAGTTTGAATAGTCAGTTTGAAAAGAACATTTGATATACACCTTATTAATATAATTCACCTATATTATAATCTATATGATTTTCATCACATCTAAATCCATAATTTAATTGTCATCTTTTTTTCTTAATGTTCCATTTTTTTTTCATTTATTACAATCAATTTAGTTATTAACGTATTAATTAAGCTTATTAATATTAATTCATTTACTAACCTATTAATTGAACTTACTAACAACTTCTAATAATTTTAACTTTTAATATATGTTTTTAAAAATCTTGTACCAAAAATGGTCACATATGTTATATTAATTATATTTTTAAAAATTATAATAAATATGATCTTATTATAAAATTAATTAAATTAGCCAATAGCCAATATGTGACACCTTACATTTTTACTCACATATTTTGTAAGTAAAAAAAGAGTGTCCCTCTTCTAGGAATGAATTATGAACGAAGTAGATAATTTACCAAGTAAAATTGGTGTGAATAATACACTAGATGGATTTTTGTAAAACCCTTGTCTAAGTAGCTTCAAGATACATTGTAGAATATTTCCTCTTAAATTATTACTAGGAACATATGATGTGAGGTCATTTACACAATGTGTAAATTGAAGTTGTGTGTGATGTCTTGAATGCAAACGATTTTGTGCAACTAAATACAACTAATATTATTTATTTAAAACATAGTTCAGAATTATTACAAGTTAATTGTAGTTTCTTTTTTCCATTGCCTTGCAATAACTTGAGTTATGCAACATCATGTTGTTGCAAAGGTGTATTTGGCCTTAGGCGCTTTGCACATAGCATGGATTGTACACATTCCTATGCACTAACCGGGGGCCTTTACCTTACACAAAACAGCCCTTTTCACTTGATGGCAACATTGATAGATAGGTAGGTAGATACATAAGTATAGGTAGTCCCATAGGTAACCATGGGTGGTTACCTACTGTACCTAAATACAATGACAAAAATGTTCCATGTCCACACACTATCCATCGGGCATGGTGCACTGGTAGGTGCTGGTTTACTCTGACCTTTGTTCTGTGACAATCTGTGTGCAGAGAGGACCCAGAGTCATTGTGCATTCGGATGGCTTTGTGTTTTCCACATGCTAACCAGGCTGCAATCATAAGGCTTCAAGGGTGTTAGTGTGGGTCATGGGGTAGTGTAATATCTTGGTGGCTCTGACATTAATTACATTATTTGTAAAATGTTGAAATTTTCAAGAAATTTTTGTCAAGAAGAATTTTCTTATAAAGGAAAATAGAGAACATTTTTGAAATATTCAAGATTATAGGCTTGCAAACTACTTCAGACTATATGGCAGCAGTGCCTATGGTTTTCAAGCATACCTTAAGCTTGTGGACAATGTACAGCTCAAAAAGTGCCTTTAACGCTTCCATTGTTCTAACCACTGCTTGGAGATTGAAACCGGCCGCAGGACCAAGCCCTTGAAAACTCCCATTTGTGAGAGACTATGCAAACAGTGTAGCTTAGGTGCAGTCGAAGACGAAGACCATTTTCTGCTTGTATGTCCAGCCTACGAACATATTCGTGACAAGTATAGGCACCACTTGTTAATAAGACCTATTACATCTATACAGGAGTTGGTATCATGTCAGAACCAGTCTGGTCTTGTTAGGTTTATCAAACAGTGTCTCCAAATCAGGACACAGTAATCATGTCCGCCTAATGGGTCTCTCTGGCCCGAGGACAGGTGTAAAATTGTAACTAATTAATTAATTAATTGACAAGCATGTGTTGAACCTGCACCTGTACTACACAGTATTTCTAATCAATGACTTTGACGTTATAATATGTCAACGTGCATTATAGGTGATAGGATTATGTTTCTCTATGAAAGTGTCACCAGATCCCCAATAATTCAGTGTGGGTAAGAGAGCCAGGGTCAGCTATTTCCAGATCCGTAGTACCTGGGGGCCGTTCAACACTAATTATATTATTTTCGGAAATGTTGACACTTTCACCAAAAAAAAATCAGAAATATTTTTTTCTGAAAGAAAATAAAGAATCTGATGAATTTTCGAGGTACCTTGAGGTCAGTTCTGGCAGCGGGTCCCTACCGTAACAGTTAACAGAACCTGACAATAGCGTTATTCGTAAAGTCACCCTCTCTTTCACCCCTGTCCCCTCTCCTTTCACCTCCCTATCCCCTCTTTCAGTGATATCCACAAAGTAATGAAATTTTGTTAAATCTCAGTACAAAATGCTGAAACTCAACATTTAATGCGCTCGGTTCAGAGTAATTATCGTAGTTGTACAGGTAGGAGCAGTGAAAATATATGTAGCAGCATTGGAGGTTCTCATGAAAATGGAAAGAGGGGATGAAACTCAGTCTACCACCAAAATTGGTGGAAAAAACTAGTTTGGGTTCAGGTTATTTCGTTTCGTAAAATTTCGTTCCCAGTTACACATTTGATGTCACATTATCCCAAAACTGGCCGTTCTCGCCTGATAATCGCCTGACTTTACAGATAACTTTTATAGTTTGTGGCTAGATAATAATAATGACCTACCAACCCTGGACTTCATGCACAGAAATGGGACACAAATACAGTTCCTACAGGTCTGTCTGGTAGATCCCTACCAGTCTTTTGTGGTTATTTGAATTTTCAAAGAACCATTGATTTCATTTATTTCAAATATCAAAGAGCCATCGGGTTCTGGCTGGTTATTTGAGTTTTTCAAAAAAAAATTGTGAACCATGGTTATGAGAACTGGGTCTTTGAGATTTTGAGATCCATGGTTATGCAAGAACTGGGTCTTTGATGTTTTGAGAACCATGATTATGATCATGATAATCATCAAGGGTCTGTTCCTGTTTCTGATAACCACTCAACACCAGTTCCTACCAGGTGTTGGCTTGAATTTTTTTGACCCAAGTAACCGATGAGGTCCAGGGTGGGGTATTGAAAATTGACTTGCTTAGTATGAATTTTGATGAGAACCGCCTAAATATCTTACCTCCCTGGAATTAACTTTTAAAAATACCTGTGAATATCTTGTTGGTGTAGTATCATTTTGGAAAAACTAATCTTAACCTACCTATATCTGGTTGTGAAGACTTGTGTGTTTCAGCTAGGTAGGTTATCTATGAACCCTAAACCCATTTTGTCACCAATAACTAGAAACAAAAGCCCCCAAAAATTTACTTAGACCCTAGAATTCATTTAGAAATTGTATTAAGTGGGTACTTGGTTGAGTATATAGAAAAACCATCCATTTCGCATAATGGGCTAGAATTAAGCGGTTCTCAAGTGCTTATTCTTTAAACTGCCTCTCATGCATAACAGGCAGCTATTGCCAAAATAATACCGAAAGAAATTGCTAATTAGGGTATTGTATAGAGACCCAAATTGATTTGAGATATTTGTTTTGCACTTTTTAGAATAATTATTTTGCCCAAAGCTCCCCTTGGAGCAGGTAGTAGGTGTACCAAATTGTGAACAAGCCAAGAGTAATTTATTCTCAATGGTTTTCTTGACCTTCTGTTTGCTCCATACCCATTTTGCAAGGGCCTTGGGGTTGGGAATTGTTAGCAACCAGTTTACATTGCCCAACTGCCAGTGTATTGGGATTGGGTATATCGGATTGACACTAGATAAGTGCCTTGTGAAGGTTACTAGCATGGAGGCAAATGACCAACCCAAACACAGAAATGAGTCATTCTAAGGGTTGAGTTTAAGCTTGTCATAAGTACCCAATAAAGTTAAACTATACATGACATGCCCGTGGTAAGGTTGAACCAAGACCTAAACATTGGTACCTTCGCCTTCTTGAGCAAGGCTTTCTTAGTGGCTATATCAAATCCCAATAAATGTTAGATTTGAAGTGTGAGACCTTGATTTGGTCTGGGGATGGGTTATCTATCACATTACAAGGGCAACTTCAACACATGTTTGTCAAATAATTAATTAATTTTGAAATTTTCATCTCTAAAACTAAAATAATCCTGAATATCAAAAAGATATTTCATTTTCCTTCCCCAAAAAAAAATTCTTTGAAAAAAAATTGAACACTTTTATAAATAATATAATTAATATCAAAGCTGGCAATGTTTAGAAGCAACTCCAAAAACTTTTGATGTTATTACCATGTTGGACGGGTAACTGTTTTACCCTGATATAGCTTTGCAGTTATTAAAGCAAATATATGCATTATGTGACTGTTTTTTTGTTTTTTTTTTTTTGGGGCCACCCTTAATTAGCCTTTGGAGCTGGAAAATACTCCAGGCTTACCTTTTATTTTCTTTATAAAGCTAGCCTGTAGTTGAAGTTTACCCTTACCCAAGGGAGGGTAATTGTTTCAAAGTGGCAAAAAAGTGAAGATATGTGCAAAAATCAATATATAGCACATATGCATTTTTCATATTTTACAATGCATATGAGTACTATGGATTTGATCAAAATATGGTGACTAGGTAGCCTTGAACAAATTGTGAACAATAAATGTTTGTCACTTGCCTTTAATCTTAACAAGGCCAATAAATTTGTAAAGCCTATATGCGCTTTACCTTTATCTGAGTTGGAGTTTTCCAAAAATTATATATCTTTACCCAGCTGATATATTGAAATTGATTAACCCGCCCAACACTGGTTTTTATGCTCTCAATTTCCAAAGGCCACACAAGAAGGTTTTTTCATTTGGAAGGTATAATGGTGGTCTATGCAAGGAGCTATCTATCCCTCACAACTTTGCTGGCCATTATTGTCCCACCTTCTGTATATAACAGTTTGCAGTGTGAGATCGATTAGTAAGATAAATGTTGTATCGTTAGCTATTTTACTAATTATACTCACTAAAATAGCTAATGATACATGACTACACATAACAACATTGGACAACCCAACCTTCACAAATGTTTGGTGTCAATCCAAAAGTGGGCAAAATTGAGGCAAATGCCCTCTATACTCACAAATCATGGGAATCAATGGCCAGGTTAAACAAACCCCAAACATGTAAAACTTAGTGTCTAGTGTGGTTATCAGCTTCTTGGGGCAAATTTTCACCACTTGGCAAGGAAAAAAATAAAATCCAGTGCAACTAATCCAAAGGATTTGTGTGAAAATTTCACCAAAGTCCCCAGATTTTGAAGATTTTTTTTTCTGAAATCACCTGTTTAGACAAGAGGTTTCAGCAGGTTGCCAAAATATAGCCAGATTCTTAAATTTTTCTTCTTTCCTCTCTGACCTCTAGCAAAATTTGGCTACTTCACCTTGTGGATGATTGCCAATGTGCACACATCACAAAATTGAGGGGCGGGGGGCGGAGGGAGGGAAACACTAGTGATGATGGAACAATAAGGTCGAAAACTTTGCATGTTTGGGAAATGCAATATTGGGTAGTTGTAATGCCCGGTTCAGCCCCAAAACTTAGTTCCAACATTGTTAGAATCAATAGGCTGTAAGGTATGGAGTGGCATTCCCAAATTCACCTTGAAGAATCCATTGAGATATTTAGGCTCTGTAATGTACAAATTGATCTAATTTTTTGTATGTAGATTTATTTATGTCTTGTTTCACATCATCATCAAGTACCTCCAAAGGTTTAGAATCTTTTTTTCCCTTGCATCATCATGAACATTCTTAATTATGAAATATGTCCAAAATCCCAACTAGTTATTTCTTAAGTTTTCATCTCTCCTCTAGTTGGTTGGGAGCAAGCACAATTTCACACACCATGCTTGAATGATCTACAAGTGTGTTGTGGACACAGACCCGTAGTCGGTCCTTATTTGCATGTAGTTGTAGTCGTGACTATCTATCTTCCAGCCCATAGATAAAGAGTCAACTGTAGTCGACTACTCTGGCTGTGAATTAGTCGGTTGTAGACTGTTATCATTTACTCATTGTGAGCCCTCTTCCGGGCGATGGCAAACTCATTCGCATCATGCTATTGTTGGATGTCACAGGTCATCGATTTCAACATCGCTACTATCTCCATGCCCTCGTCCATTTTGTCATCCTCGACATCGTCGTTAAGATCAAAGTATTTGATGATGTTCACGGCTGCCTCGATTGCATCCGCTGCCGACCTCAACGACGCGATTAGGTTGTCGACCGTGAATAGGTTTTTGCTTTCCATGTCTTTGATAAATGCCTTGTTGAACACCAAGATCAACAACATCTCAAACTTGGTGCTACCTAGGTTCTGCCGAAGCGCGTTGTCAATGTGCTTACAAACCGAAAACACGCATTCCTGCAGGCCGTTGGAATCAGGTGCGTGGAGGTGTTGCGAGGCGGTGATGCACGCACCACAACTGCAACATGTCGACGACTTCACTAACGTAGATCCAATTACCTGCACGGACCTTGCTCTTGTCGATTTCGTCCAGCTTCTGCTTGTTCAAAAACCATGCCAACCAATCCACCTTCAGCGAAATCCACTCCTTGAAAGCCTCGTTAGCCAAATCATCCAGTGTCATTGTGTCAAGAGCGGCGTTCGCTCCACTTTCGATGTCTTGGCCGGGTGAGCCGACGTTGACCATGCCAAATAGGTCGTCATCGTCATAAACCTATACATCAACGTCGTTGTCGTCGTCGTCGAGCGACACATTTGGCGTCACGTCAAGCTCAGGTGGTCAAAACGAACACATGGCCTCGTCAACGAAAGCGGACTTGAAGAGCTCTTTGGCATTGTCAACGTCGTCCTTGTACCCAACTGCACACAGCCATGGCAGGGCCAACATTAGCATGACTAGGTCGCATACCATGGCCACCAACTGTTGATCCCTAGGGAATGGGAAATACAAGTCCAACTCCTTTTGGATGCGGTCACATAGCTTGCTACCGATCACGCCCATTTGTTTGGCTCTAACCTTGGGCAAGTGGTCCCAATGTGTTTTGCCAACCCATTGGCTGTCGTCACCACCATTGTCCTCCTCGTCCGACTCTTCACCAGAACAGGATGACAACACGACGTCGACAATCGAATAAATCATCTACCTCATGGTAATCTTGGTCTTGAAAACACTGGGCTAACTAGCATTGCCAACGAGCCACAAGTTTATCTGCGTCATGAACAACAAAGGGTGTAGACTGATCAAATGATGACCTTGACCTCGGCCATAGACTACCAACGTTCGTCCGATAGCTCATAGGCGTTACGCACTGATGATTTCTCGTGAGCGAAATACTAATGCAGTGTCCACTTGCAACATAGCGCCTATTGGTACATGCGTAGTAGCTTGAAATGCACGTGTTGTTGTCAATGCCAACCTTCATCACATTGTAGCCAATCTACTCGTTATGTTTCTTGTAGTTCATTTTGCGTGACTTGACCTTCTTGTTCTAGACTTACCCAATCATTTGGCACACGACCAGGTGCAGTT
>Ga0209611_10007998_pt1 | contig 16742 bp, 10 predicted proteins | sample S1TSphgellanicum_3_FD_187693 | JGI IMG/M metagenome (GOLD analysis project Ga0209611, IMG submission 187693) | Host-associated microbial communities from peat moss isolated from Minnesota, USA - S1T2_Fc - Sphagnum magellanicum MG (SPAdes) (version 2) | ecosystem: Host-associated > Plants > Peat...
ATTTAAAGTATTTATGTTACTTTCAACGAAGGTGTAAGAATTATCCTCAATTATTTCATTACCTATTTTATGGGACATATTGTTGTTGGTTGTTTTAGTGATTTACAAGTTAGATTTGAATGTAATAAACATAAATTAAAATATATGTTTCCTCAACATTAGTGCAAATGAAGTGATTCATAACATTTTTTACAAGGACAATGATTCTTTGATTGTTGTATCAATATATGTTTTTAACAACTTTTAACTCCTTGAAATGTAAAACCATTCATATTGAATATGTTACAACCCTAAATTTGGATTACATTCAAAACCACATCCTCTTTAGAAAACCATAAACCCTGTGCTCAATAACCTACCCTGTTTGGGTAAAAAAATTATCTTTAAGTTCTAACATTAAAAAAAAAAAAAAAACCCAAAAGGTTGTATCACATTTTATATATCTCAGGGAGCAAATGTGTTCAAAATTTTGTATGATCATAACTTTTGTATCTAACTTTTGATTGAAATGTTTTCAAGTACAAAATTGTAATTCTCCTCAAGACCTTTCCAATGATAGGTCACAAGCCTATATACAAATAAATATGAGATGATTGTGATTCTTAAAAGTTTCGAAACATATGTTTCCCCAGGGAACTTGGGCCTCTCCTTAGGAGAAGTTCATTGCTCCTTGACGAAATTGGCTTTTCCCCAGGGACCAATCATGTCCCCGGGGAAAAGGAGTTTAAGTTGCCCTGGAGAGCAACTTAAACTTTTTTTCCCCTAGGGAACAATCATGTCCCCCAGGGAGAAGGAGCACTTCTCCTTGGGGAACTTGGGCCCTTAAGCAAAATTCATTGCTCACTAGGGAAATTGTATTTTTCATCAGGGAATTTTTCTTATTTCATGGGAACTTGCTTGGGACTAGCATTTAATCTTCTTTTGTCCGAGGAAGTTACTTCGTAAGGGCAACTAACTTTTAAAATTATTTATATGTTCTATGAATTTTTTCATCCATTTTTTTTGTCAAAAAAACAATTAAAAAAACAATTGAACCCTAAGACCTTTCAATTGAAGGAAGGATTTTAACCAGTACATCACAATTTTTTCCTTTGAAACTAATGTGTAAAAAAGATATTTACAATATTAATCATTGTGTGGGTACAATAAAAAAAAATCCAATTTTTTTTCTTATTGAACAAGTATTGCAGGTGCATCAAACCTGGTGCCACATTTAATTTGTTGCACTTGTGTAATGCTAACACTAGTTTGCACCTATATTATCTACCAATAATACAATGCTCTCTTGAAAGGTCATTTTGAAAAAACGATTGAATTTGATTGGTTGGTCACAATGATTTGACATCAATATTTTTTTCCCCAATTTTGTGATGTAACTGAAGAGCTAGTAATCCATAAGAGGGTTTAGCCAAAATTATCACCAAATCTGGTTATATCAGCTTATGGATGACCACCACCTTGGCTGCATCACAAACTTTGTAAGTTAATGAAATTTTTTAGACTTTATTTTTCATTAAAATAAAATAAAATAAAATAATAAATAAAATAATTTTTATTAAGCTTTAAAATATTTTTATAATAATAAAAACTGATACACACACTAGTACTAGAGGCCCACATTTGCTCTCACAAGCTTTGTTTTTAGGCCCAGGGTGTACAAGAAAAACTTGTGATTTGTGCTCCAAGAGAATCTAGGCTAACCAGGTTATTTTGAGTGTTGAGCGGTTCTTAAAAACGAGGGACACATACCCTCCATCACCAATGGTTCTTTGATTCTGCAATATTGTTTTGATTCTAGAACTAGAACCGGCGGTTTTTTAAATTCAAAAAACCGCCTAACACTGGTTATTTTGTAGACTGGGTCCCTTAATTGGTGTAAGGCGGTCCTTCAGGAACGGCCCTACCAGGAGGCCTTACCTTACACAGAAGGTGGTGAACACAACAAGAGGAGAAGAGGCGAGGTCTTAGAGAGAGGAGGCCGCTTGAAGCAGCGATGGCAAGAAGAAGCTTGGACGGATTTGCAGGAATGGGCAGGAGTAGGAGGAAATTGGCTTTGCTGCTGCTGCTTCTTCCCCTTGCTCTCATCATTCAACATGTACATGCTCTTCACAAATCTCAGGTATGTAAGGGAGGATCGGACATTTCATTGCATTTGCATTTGGCCCAGCTTAGCAGCAGCAGCAGCAGCAACAACAACAACAATAGAAGCAGCTGCAGCTTCTTCTGCTTATCCTGGAGCTCGCATTTGATATTACGTGATTCTTAAGATCACCAGTTTGTTGGATTGTTCTCTCTTGCTTCCTGTGGGCTTGTTGAGGATCAGGGATTATTAGGGTTTAGCGGAAATGCAGAAGCACGTCTGCTTTGTTTGGTTCAAACTGTGTTTCTTATACGGAGCATTAGCTCCTCCTCCTATTCTCGTTCCTAACCCTAATCGAGGCCTGAATTTCTACTGAATAGGGTTCGAGTTTTTTTTGTGATTTTTTTGGTATTACTAGTGATTGAGGTCTGAAGTGGAAAATAATGTTCCACAATTGCTTTCTTTCTTTCACTGCAGGAAACACATACTCCAATAGTCATAAGCACATGGGGGTTTATTGAAGCTGTGAAAGTTGCAGCTTGGCATGTGATGGAGGAAGGGGGATCAGCAGTGGATGCTGTAGTCCATGGCTGCTCAACCTGTGAGCTCCTTCAATGTGATGGCTCAGGTACCAAAAGTAGTGCTGTTGTTAGTGTCAATTCCCTAGAATTTGGCTGCTCTGTAGAGGAGCTCAAAGAAAAACCTGGATCTGGTATGTAGTGTAATAATGTTACTCTGTTACTGGCTTGCAATGTGCAGTTGGCTATGGTGGAAGTCCGGATGAGAGTGGTGAGACAACATTAGATGCCATGATCATGGATGGGGTATAACTCACCAAATCTTGAGCTATGGCTACTGCAGCATCATTGTCTTCAATGTCTCTTATCCTTGTAGTGCACTTTGAAGTATCTCAAGATGCACAGACTCAAACCTTCTTATGAGTAAAACAAAGCTTGTCATGTGAAGATTGACTGATGTACAGCCAAAAAATTGCATGGCAATTGGCTTCCAATGTTGATAACTATGTGGTATTTGATGTGGAAAGGAGACAGACAAACATGAATGTAGGGGCAGTAGGAGCATTGCACTCAGTCAAGGGAGCTATTGAAGCAGCCAAGCTGGTGATGGAACACACAGAACACACTCTCCTTGTTGGGGATCAGGCTTCACAATTTGCTCTTGCACTTGGGCTTCCAGGTCCAGCCAACCTCAGCACAGCTGAATCTTTAAAGGCATGTCACTTAGACTGTTTTAGTGATGGAGATTGCAGGATGATAGGCTTCCATTTCTCCTCAAACTGTTGCTTTCTAGTGTTATGGTCCAAACTCTAGACTCAATTCAGGTGGCAAGGCTAATAATCCTTATTGATTTGGGACTTGGCATAATGCCATACAATTGAAGTTTATTGCAGGCTTGGTCAGCATGGCGTGAATTGGGTTGCCAACCCAACTATTGGTGCAATGTGGTACCTGACAGCAGTGTGGGGTGTGGGCCCTATAGAGTTAGTCATCTTTCACAAAGGATGACTGACAACAAGTGTGAAATTTCTGATGGGACTGACTCTGAGCAATGTGGGTCATCCTCTTCAAAAGCTGTTGGTTTCCAGAACCATGACACAATTTCAATGGCAGTCATTGATAAGGTGGTTAAATTGTGTACCATTTACCCAATGAACTTTAGCATGCATGTACAAGAGCACACTCTGCCCTCCTAAACTTGCAATCTGTGGTGGCTTGGATTCAATGATCTCCTGTAATGCTAAGCATGACAGTGTCCTTATTTTCTGAGTGAAGGGTGGGGCCGGGCTCTCTTGGTGATTGGCCAGAGGGGACGAATTGCAGCTGGTACCTCTACCAATGGTGCTAGCCACAAAATACCTGGCCGGTATGTTCATAATTCCTGTTTGGACTCATAGATGTGGTGTGAGTTGGGAACTTGGGATTTGTGCTAAGCAAGTACGTATGCTTGACAGGGTTGGGGATGGTCCAATAGTTGGAGCAGCAGCATATGCAGATGATGATGTTGGTGCATGTGGGGCTACAGGGGATGGGGATGTTATGATGCGTTTCCTTCCTTGGTAAAATTCCTGGACAAAGTTTGGGTTTATTGTTTAGCAACACAGCATTTGTTAAACTGTTTTCAGTGAATATCTGAATCCATATGCCATCTCTATATGTAACCACATTCATATGCATGGAACGAAATCAGCTACCAGGTGGTGGAGAGCATGAGGCAAGGAATGGATCCAGCAAGTGCTGCTAAAGATGCGATTGCAAGAATACGACGGAAGTATCCTTCCTTTATTGGGGCTGTTTTTGCAGTCAATAGGCTAGGGGTTCATGCAGGGGCTTGTCATGGTTGGTTGTTCCAGTATTCTGTACAAGATGCAACTATGAATGATGTTCAAGTCTTTACTGTCCATCCTGATGCACAGTAAGCCCTGCATCTAATAAGACCCTGATTATTATATTGTCAATTTCACACCTAGTGCCCATCATACTATCTTTGTGCAACATAGTGGTCAGATAACTGTCTTGCTATGCCATATTCATAACCCCTGGTTGACCTCAACATAGTGGCAGGATTGGGGGGGGGCACGAAATCTTTGGATGGTACGTCATGTTCCCTCCAAGTTCCCAATGTGTTCCCCAAGTTGCCAAATAGGTTCCTAATCTCTTCTCAAATAGCACCAGACTTCACCAAATATGGTTTGCTGCCCAAAGTTCTCATTTTGTGAGGAGCCATGAGCTACCCTGGTGGCTGAGGGTTTGGCTGCCAAACTGACAGTTGGGAATTCAATCCCAACTTGATCCCCTTCTCCTCATGCTCTGGGAGGAAGTGAGCTACCCTGGTGCTTAGGGGTAAGCCTGTCACCAGAGTTACCAAAAACAAAGTTCCCATCTGTAGGTAGCCAAATGGAGAAGACTATAATATATCTATTTTGGGAGTGCCCAGAGTTTGATCATTTTTTTTGGTGATGGACTAATCAAAGAGGCCTATCATCACAAAAGAATTGAACTTTGAAGGTGGCCACAACTAATTAATATGAATCACACTAACACGATATTGATGAACTTCCCCAATATTTGAGTCCAATTGAACACAATCAGTGACTAGGTTAGTACAACCTCATGCCAGGGCCCCTTCATTTCAAGAATCTCTAACAGCCTTTGGGGTCCTCAAGCCTTAACCAATATGGGTTTTTGTCTTGGGTTTCCACCTTTTGTATTTTGCCTTCCCTTGATGTTGCTATGCATGCATGACATTAATGTTTCTCTTTTAGTTCTCTCAATGATGTAAAATTGGTCAAGTTTAACTATTATTTTGGCCTTTGGCTCAACAATGGATTTATCTATTGTCAACTGAAGTGAGAATCTAATTTTCAACTTCTGCATCTGTGCTTTGACCTCCACATCACTCTCTTCTCAGGCTTTACCTCTTTAACTCTCTTGTCTTCCCCTCCCCCCCCACCTCTTCAAAGATCCTCTCTTCAACTTTGCCCATACCTACCTCATGCAAGACATCACATTTCCAACCCCAAACCTTAATCACTATGAAAGAGAAAAAAATAAGGTGATGTAGGAAAAAAAAAAGTTAACAAAACATCATCTCATTTCCTAAAATTTTGACATCTAGGGATGATCATTTGAATATATATATATATATATATATATATATATATTAATTGACATTTCCATAAGTAATCTAATTATTGTTGAACTTGAAAAGATACTACAGTATGTCTACTTTGGGAGTGGCAAAAGCTTGCTCACCGCTTTTATATCACTAGGCCATGTGGACAAGTTTTACTTTGGGAGTCCCCCAAAGTGGGGCTTATTTTTTGGTGGTGGACCAATGAAAGAAGTCTATCACCAAAAGAAAAAATTGTCATGACCCCTTTCCCCCAACTAATTAATATCAAATCACACTAACATAATAAGGTAGAGACCAATGTTGTGTGTAAATGGTTTGGGACTTACGTTCTATATAAGTGTAAATCTCATAATAAAATTTATTTACACTACATGTAAATGTCTAATATTTATCTACATTCGTGTAAGTGTAAAATATGAAATGTGTAAATGTAAAAAATATATATTTATATGGTTTTGCATGGCCATGTAAAACAATGTAAAAAATGTGATTTTTACTGCGGGACGGGGGATTTCATAATGTTTTTGGTGATAGGCCAACCAAGTTGCCCATTGCAAAGAAAAAATCCATCAAAACATGCACCCATAACTAATTAATACGGATTTGCCAGAAGGTATGGCAATTAAGGCTATATAGTATATACACTTACACATTCCAAAACATTTGCACGAAACTGTGTAAATGTAAAGAGTTTGGATGTGTGATTGTAAATGATTTACACTTACATGGGATTTACACATCATATATTTGGCTATTGACATTTACATGCACAACATTGGTGTGAACTTGGCATAAAGCTACAAAGTCATTACTCAACAATGTTGTTTTTTGGTAACATTGTGATGTAGCCAAAGATGCCATCAGGCATAAGAATATTTAGTCAATTTTGACTATAAATGATATATGAAAATAAAATAATTTAAATATCATTCTATATTCTTCTCTACCATGTACAAAAACTGGCATTTCTTCTTAAATGTTTTTGAAATTCTGGGAATTGAAAATCCCAAAAATCATTTCATTGTCACATTTTCAATATACAGTTGTTTTTTTGGCAAAAGGTTGCCAATGAATAATAGGTTATAATCAATGTTTTTCTATTTTTGCATTTTTTCAACATAAAAAAATGTGATTTTGACACGTAATATCGATTTTTGTGAAAAGAATGCACCTTGTTTACAATATTTCGTAATAATAATAATAATCTTACAATAGGCTCCGATAGGTAGCCAAAATACACAAAACAAAAAAGAATTAAATGTTTTCTGCATCATAATATATGATCTATGGCCAAATTTGGCTAAATCTTCTTGTGGATGATTGCTAGTTTGGCTACATCATAAAATTGAGAAAAAGCAGCGGAAAAAAAACCTTGCTATATCAAAAAATTGGGTGAATTTGCACAATTTTTGGAACTGAAAAAAATGATTTGAACACATACAAAAGATTTTTCCTAAAAGCTGGTGATAATCTGCCAATTTTCAAAAAATATATAGTAAATTTTCATATTTTATGTAGCCATAATAGGTAAGTGTTCTTAAATTTTTAATTATTTTCATATCTGGTCAGTAGCCAATTTTGGCTAAATCTTCTTGTGGATTGATCAAATAATTGAAGAGGATAAGGGGTAGGGTTTTTTTTTTCAATTTCATGAGGTAGGTGGACTTCGGATCCTCCACAAGCCAATTCCGGGTAGATGTCAGAGAGAAAAGTAAGAAATTTATTGAATCCCCACTATTTACTAGCAGTTGCAAGAACCTGTAGTCTAGAAATGGCAATTTTGAATCCTTTTTTCCTTGAAATGTGGCGAATTTGGGGGAAAACGTTTCCCCAGAGAATCCTGTGCACAGGTCACAGGCCCTTTTTTTTTTTGTTGCCAACTGGCAAAATTTCGCCAGTTAAAGAAAGCTGATTTGGGGAGATGTGACATGGAGTTGAGAACTTCGGCTATATTATTTTCTTTTGTTCTTAAAAATGTATGATGAGAGGAGAGCTCTTGAGTCTTAAAATGTTGTCACTAATGAGAGTAGATAGCTTAATACTTTTGTCAGTGATAGGTATATTTGCCTTGTTTTGACGACTTCTGGTGAGAGCCAGAGGTGTCTGGCCCCCCATATGTTCATGGGGCCCAAACATTATATGAGCCCACGATCTTCAACGAACCAGCTTATTTTGGAACTTTTATCACATGTTGAGGCTGTAAACAGTACTTCGCCCTGACGTTAAATCAGCACCCAGTCAGTACAAAACTACTGCTGCATTTCTTTTTTCACTGTCTGCAATTAGCAGGATTCGTATTTTTCCAAGACAATTAGGTGATGCCCAAACATATTTGAGCCCATGATTGCGCACATTTTGGGTGTGTAATCGATGGACACTAAGAAGCTAAGCTTAGCTTCTTTATGTTCATTACATACCCGAAATATGCATGATTCATGTGTCCAATGTATCAGGTCTGCAAAAATATGCATTAAGCAGGCATCTGGGCAGATATGAGAAAAGAAATGTAACCAAACTTTTGTAATCCCTGCATTTAAGACCTGCTGCTGATTTAACCTAGGGGATTACTTCTTCACTGCTCTTTTTGCCATATTTCTAGAAGTTGCATTTTCCATGTCTCCTTTGTTCGATTTATGTCAATATGGTTTCTGTGGTGACTTCTTCCTCAGCAGTTAATGATATGACATTTTAAAAATTCCAACAGCTACTTGTTCCGACTTCAAGCTCCTCAAAACGGCTAAACAAGACCCTGCCAGTGAGAGGTACTGAAAATCGAGTATAATGGAGTGCCCAAAGCAAAGGACTGAGCAACATTTAAGACCCACAATGCAAAAAAGCATACTCGACAAGAGAAAATCAAACTCATGAAGGCATGATTTATGTTGCAATAGCTAGCTGGGGCAAATACACCAAGATGTCATTTGCAAAGTGGCATTGTCAGCAGCCTGAGAGAAACAGGATATTCTCCGTCTGTCACCAGTGCTCCTTTTCCTGCACTTGGTCATTCACTTGGAGGACATCTCCATCCCAAGCAGTTCTAGAATGCTAATATCTAGGACTCTCCCCTTAATAACAGGTCATGCTCCAAGTAACATCATTTCTCCCTATCTCTGTAATTCCTCCATCTGTTCAAAGAGCAATAGCCTGGGAAAGAATAGATAGTCAAATTTCGTGTTGATGCATACCCTGCTACAACCTTTCACTCTTTGCCTTTTGTACATCATAGTACTTCAAGTACCAATTCACAAACTTTTTGAGACCTGTATCCAAGTCAGTAGTGGGCTTGTAGTTTAGCTGACTCTGGGCAAGAGAGACATTAGCATGTGTAAAGGGAACATCTCCATTACGAGGCATTTTGATCAAGTTCCTCTTGGCTTTCACTTTGAGGTGGCTCTCCAGAATGTCCACCAAGGTGGGTACTGTGACTGGTGAGGTGTTGCCAAGATTAAAAATCCGAAGCATGGCTGCCCCCTTCTTTTTGCCTCCACTACCTGTGCTCTTTCCTGCTGTATCAAGTGATGCCACACACCCACTCACAATGTCATCAATGAAGGTGAAATCCCGAGCCAGGTCCTTATTGTTCTGGCCTTGGTATATGTTGATAGGTTTCCCTCGCAGAATGTCACGAGTGAAAGAAAAGTACGCCATGTCTGGCCGACCCCAAGGCCCATACACTGTAAAAAATCTAAGCCCAGTTATAGAAAGCCCATATATGTGGTTGTATGTGTGTGCAATCTCCTCGCCTGCCTTCTTTGTAGCAGCATAAAGGCTTGCTGGTTGATCCGTTCGATCACTCTCTGAGAAGGGAACCTGCAGTTGAAATTTATAAAAAAGTTAAGTAGTCTGCTGACACAGATAGGAAGAGAGACTACATTCACAAGACCATTCTTGGGTAGAATCGTGACCTCGCATACACAGAGTGTATACAAAAGAATCTGCCATAGCTTTAAGGCCATGACTGTGGTTGGTTTGAACAGCTACAGCAACATCAGGAAAGCAACTTGGTAGCATTAGGACTTGCAAAAGTGGAACTAAAAGTCCATTGGCAAGGTCTTAATGCATCTGAAAAGAGGCTCCCTTTGGAGTCAGTTGTGTATGCTTTGTGAAAAAGTGAAACAATGACATCTGTGTCTCTAAAAAATGGGCATTAGGACACACCCTTTCATTCAGCTCATTCAGGGCTCAATTGCAGACATCACAACATGCATAAGATCTGACCGTTGTGCTGAGGTCAGGGAGGCCACTCAGGTCAATGATCACCTTATATTGCCCTTACTGTTCAACTCTTCTTTGAGGACCTTGGGCACTTGAGATGCCATCTCTTCTTCATTCAGTATCTTTTGTTATCAAGCTCCAAGAGGATACAGATCCCCAGCTAGTGTTAATTATAAGATGTGTGCAATCAGACATGTTATTTAAATATCCCAACTTAGCTGCTATCAGACATGTTAAATATCCTAACTACATGCTCTAATCTGGCGAAAGCCAACCATTCCCCAAGCAATCAACCATTGGCAGGAAAAGGACAAAATGGTTGACAACATTAATCCGTGAATATTATAACACATACATACCTTGGAGTTCAATCCATATACTGAACTTGAAGATGCCCACACAATGGATGGCTGAGGATTGGCACTCTTGCAAGCTTCAAAGAGAGTGACCAGGCCTGCAATGTTGCTGTTTACATAAGAGCCTGGATTCTGCATTGCATAGCGTACACCAGCCTGGGCTGCAAGATGCATAATGTGTGTGAATTGCACCAAATCAAAGAGGGTAGTCCATAAGGCAGCATTATTGATATCCTCATCAATCACAAATATGCCATGCTTAGCTAGCATATCTTGCCTGGCTCGTTTCAAAGAGACCTCATAGTAGTCATTGAAGTTGTCCACGCCCACAAGTCCATCACCTCGCTTCTTTAATGCAAGTGACACATGACTTCCAACAAATCCTGCTGCACCTGTTACTAGAACAATCAATCCACCTTCCCTTGTAGGCCTACAAGATTGTCGGACCTGTTTCTCCCAGGAATAATCTGACTTAAAACCAGGTCGGATGGTTCCTCCATTACTTCCACTAAATGTTCCCCCTCTACTGTAGACATCCAGAACTTCATGAGATGTTACTCGAAACCAGATAAAAACTGTTACTGCAAGAAGAAGTACTGAGAAGATGAAAAGCCTTGCTGCTGCTGTTGAATGCCATCGTGATGCTGCCCTGCTAAAGTAGTTACCCCGTTCCATTTTAACCTGCATTTCCATAGAGTTGTCATCATAACAATGTGGGTGATTTTAGTCCATTTTTCATGGTAATTTGATCTTAAAGTCTCTGTATGAGCCCTCAGAAATTTAACAACAAAATAGAACACAGCAAATGTGCTGATAAGACCAATCGAAATGATTGTGGTCAACCAATCCCTCATACATCTTTGTATATAAGTTTTGTAAAGAACAACATTTCAGAATGGCTGCCATGCCAATGGAAGAGGAGGCAACTATTTCATACTGGGTCGTAAACCCAACAGGAAAGCAGTTGGAGGGAGTAATTTACTATGATATAGGGTTAGGGTATGATCTTTTTTTAATCTGCTCCTAAACAAAAATAGTGTAGACAATCTATAGACACTAACAGAAACAAAAAGAAAAAATTCTACATTTCTCAAGGCTTCCAATCATTACCAGACAGTTCCACAACAAACCAGATCTGCAGATTTTATTAGAGGGACAAGTTGCAAAAAACCCATCTGTCTCTTTCCTTTGACAAACTGCTACCAGAAGATGGAATGAATAGGCAAGGAGCAGGCAATACATGTGAAACAGACAACGGAGAAGAATGAGAGTGAAGGGAAGGCTCACCTTCCCAGGAGTTGGTGGAAAGCTTTCTTGGATTGAAGGAGGCATCTATAATATGAATTATATTGTCTTGGTTCGGAAATTGGCAAATCTTGTGTGACCAGTGCCCAAAATGAGCTTAATTTTATGGTCCTATGCACCTGTGGTATACTAAACAATTCCCCAGCAGTGGTATCCTGCTTGATCTTCAGAGTATGCTGTTTAAGCCTCAATTGCTGCACATGGCATGTAAGCAGATAAATCTTGTCAGAAGTTTCAGAGATTGGCCATTCCATTCGGCCTCCACCAAATGCAAATATGTGCAATTTCACGATTCAATATAGGTCAAACATGTACTTCATGGTAGATGAACCAGAACAATAAAATCATGCCTTTGTACAACAGCAGCTCAAGTCCCCTTTGAATGACAACAACTATTGTAGTTACAACAGTAGTGTGCTACAAACCCTAGGAGGCAGAGAGTACAAGACAGAAACCATCTCAACATTGCAAATGAAACATTTACAACCCTTCATACACATTCTGACTACAAGCTGTAAAAAGCAGGGCATTTTTCATAGAACTCCAGTTTTGAATCTTAGTGGAAGACTTCCATCCAACCTATCAGAGAAAAACGTGATGTGTTACATGGAGAATAAAAAATGAGGAGCCAGTGCACATGAGATCTACATATCCAGCACAAGGTTAGCTTTGAAGGTCAGAACTCAAAGCAGCAAATAGACAGGCACCAATGCTTCAGTAGATCTCTGGTAACCGGATATTTATATTTATGTGACATCTTTACCATCATCCAACACAGTCAGGGGGGTGGGAAGGGGAATCGGGGAGTGATTTCAACGCAGAACAGGGCTCGGCGGTAGAAGGATAGAAGGCTCGGGACTCAGAAATGCCAGCCTGAAAGACCCCAGTACTGCAGTAGATCTCCCACAACCAGACAATCCGCTTCTTACAGCATATCATGCATATCAATTTGTGGATCCAGACAATCTAAAATTCCAACTGCAAACAAAACTCAAATCCTTTGCCGGTTCTCCGCCAAACTCTTTTCTCTCACAGCATCGTGAAACTTACGTTAACGGAGCTCCGTTGTATGCCCGCACAGCCAATGCAGTGAAATCTCGGACACAAAATCTGCTCGATTCAGAAATCCGAACTCCAAGAAACATACAGGACACCGACAAACACACAAAAAAGAAGAAGCTCTAGCACGTCACTGGAATCTGCACAGATACGCATTCCTCTCCGTCTCTATCTGTGTATCCCTCTCCCTCTCCAACTTGCCCTCTCACACAATCATCACGCATATCCTCCTATCTCCGTTTCCCGCAGTCCCGCCTACTAGAACGAGAAGGGGAAGGGGAGAAGCAAGCAAGCAAACTAACAAACAAACAAACAAGCGCAATCAGAGAAACTAACAGACACACCCGAGGATAGTAAGGAAGGTACAAAAGTGGGTCAAAAATGAGGGGAAAAAGTCTCCAACCTAGAGGAGAAGAAGAATTAGTCCAGTGCAGGAACAAAAAGATTGCACGGAAACCAGTGCAAGGCGCATTAGGAAGCCGCATCATCACGAGGACCTTCTCCTCATCATCCTGCACCACCGCCTCATCCTCCGCCTCTTTCTCCGCCTCCTTCTCCTCCTCCGCGTCCTCCGCACAACGACCAAAGGGAATTTGCAACGCAGAGCCAAAGCCAAGACGTACACCGAAAGACGACAACAAGCGCGGAGGTCGTAATAGAAAGTAAACGGAGCGTGAATTGCGTGAGCGTGGTGCTTGCGCGCGCGCCTGGGCGAAAGGGGGTGTTACCACATTAAAACTGTGTTTCGGAGCGCCAGAAGGAAACTGGCAAGTGGGTTGAAAAAAAGAAGAAAAACATGGTAGCAGAGAAAAGTGGCAAAATCGGGGAACCTCACCCCCCCTCCCCCCCCAAAAAGGGGGCGGGAAGGGAATTGGACAGCTATCCAGGGAATGAAAGAAAGGCGGGTGGGTGTTGGGGGATTGAGGAAACTTGGGAACTGGGCTGGGCTGGACTGGTGAGAATGAATAATAGGTAATAATAATCATCAATAATAATGTCAACCTTTGGGTTGCTGTGTTTATTATTAGTGCGTTGGTCGGCGCATGTTCATACCTCGTGGCTCGGCAACCTACCTAATGCTACAATACTCGCTCCAAGTAATGATAATAATAGCCTTTAATGGGTAAGTATTATGGTGTCTACCCTATTTGTGGCTTTTTTCACAAATGTTGGGATCTTTCTTTTTGTGGTAGGTACGTATAGCCAAAATACTGGGTACAATATGTAGGATTATTGTGGCTTAGCGCGCATTATCAACAAGTTCTTCCTCTCTTGAAAATGAGTGTGTGTGTGTGTGTGTAAAGGGAAGAACTTCTTCACACCTATTTTAATAGGTGTTTACATTTTGGGCTTGTTATGTTGTTTTGTGGGAATGAAATGCGGGTCCACCTTACCCTAAGGATCATTAAATAATCCTCAAAATAGTGAAATGAATTTTTGTGAAAATATGAAGTTGACATGTTGAAAATCATCATAATTATTATCATAGGCTACATTCTAAATAATTTCACTACTCATGTGACAATATCATAATAGATCGTGGAAAATTCCATAATTTCAAATTTTCAAAAATAATTATTTTTTTGGAAAATAATAATATTTCATTTTGTCAATGTGAAAACCGACCCTATGCTATGGCACTTATTTTTTACCACCCAGTGAGGGTGTTTCTATCTCTTGGTAGCCATTGAGTGACCTAATTGAGGTTGGTACATAGGGGAGCACTTTTCCCCCCCCCCCTTTGAGTTGGATGCCTTTTCAATTGAATGGGGACATGATATGGTTTGCATTTTCATTTGTTGTTGGGAGGGTTTTTATTTATATGAGGACATAAGTAATATTGTTTGAATGCACATAGTATCTTCTATGATGAGCCATGGCACTTGATTATTGCAATGGGTGTGAGTGAATACACTTCAACTTCCTCACCATGTTGGTTGATTGGTTGAAATATGGATGCATGTTACCAATCGGTTTCAATTTAGAATCTATTGGTGAACTCAATTCATTGCCAAAGGAAAGACGGTCAAATTTTTGTTTTGTTTTGTTTTTTTTTTTTTTTGTAGCTGTGACTTTTAAAAAAAAAGAAAAATCAATGTGTGAAGATCAATTATTTTACACCCTCATCAAACTCCTCTAGGCATTAGTTGGTCAAGTTAGTAAGACACATGTCCCATATAAATTACCTACTTCACTCACATGTGCTTGGTACTAAGTAGCCTGTGTTAGGACATGCAACATGTACGTCTAATTGGTCTCATTGCCTAATATGCAATTCTTATTGCAAAATTGATATCCAAGTTTCCTCCCTCTCTTCTCCTTTCCTTCTTTGAACAGAGGTGCAAAGATGGTTCATTCAATCTGTACAGCACTCACAGAAATTCCCTAGTGTATAAGGAGGGCACCTTGTATCCATGAACATGGGCCACTAAGAAAGAAGAGGGGTATTGTTATGCCTAATATCTTATCTTGGCTATCACATGGTCCTAAACCCTTTGGGAAGGGGCTTTACCTACACATAACACACTATTTTTGAGCCAGCATATATATTCATACAAAATGCCACTGATTTGAAAATTATTAGATCAAGACCAGGTCCAAGTTTTGGGCTATTGCTGGATTTGTATTATTGCATCACTGCAAATGTTAATCCAATGACTTAGGTTTATTTATATGTAGGGTAAAGCCCTAGGATGGGAGTTTAACATAATAATGGACCCACCCAAGGCAGGAGCCAAGGCCAGGTCCCAAATTTTGGTGAAGGCCCCCAATCCAAAGGCCGTCCTCCACATAAAGATTGGTCAAAACCAGTGTTGTGTGTGTAAATGGTTTTGGGACTTACACTCCATGTAAGTGTACCTGTAAAAATATTTATATTTATATAGTTTAATGCGATTGTATAAAACAATATAAATGAAGAATTATATATATACATATATATGATTTTACATGGCAATGTAAAACAACATTAAAAAATGTGACTTTTACTTGAGGAGGGGAGATTTCATAATGTTTTTATGATAAACCAATGAAATGGCCCACTACAAAAATAAATAAATCAATCAATCAAAATATACACCCACAACTAATTAATATGACTTTGCAAGAAGGTATGGATAAAATGTATAATATAAAATTATTTATAAAGTAAGGAAAACAACACTAGAACTCTGAGTTTGATCATAAATAGGGTGAGATTCAAAAAAATAAAAACCTACCCCCAAAAAAAAACATTAGCATTCAAGGGTGGCGGGACTTCAGTTTTTGTGATAATCTGAGTTTCACCCTGTCTTTCCTTTTTCTTTATTTTGCATACAAATATCAGAATTGACATAATCATTTGTACACATGTAATTGACATGTTGTAATTGTTAATTCTACTTTTTCACATTTTTACAAATACTTGTTGCACACAACAATCTCATTTTTCTCACCCTTCAACTCTTCACATGTCCTTGTAACACTATAAATTCACCTGAATAAGATATATTGTTCAAAACTTGAACACCTTTCCGTTGAAGAGTATGTGACAATTTAACACAATTTTTTTCCAAAAGGAAGAGAATAAGATGCATCTAAGAATAAGGGAAGAAATAACCAAAAACAACAAGAAGAGGTGGACAATAAACTTCATGGACACCTTACAACAAATGAAGATGAAGAGGAGGGGTGCTAAACTTGCCCCCACCCTTTTTGTGACAGACATATACAAAGATGACAACAACTAAAGGGTGAGTAATTCAACACCCACTTCATTCCCCCTCAGCTTACAAAAACCTCCCCCTTCCACTTGTGGCTTTTGCAATCATCTACAAATGACAACTAGAAAGAGAATCTAGATGAGAATAAGAAGGAAAAGAAGGGGAAAAAATACAAAAGATGGAGAACGAGGAGAATTTTATAAAAACAATGAAAAAAATTTTAAATTAAAAAAAAATATAAATATATATATATAAGAAAGACAAGAAGAGAAAAAAAAAAAAGAAAAAAAAGGAAAAAAGGAAAAAAAAAAAAAAAAAAAAAAAAAAAAAAAAAAAAAAAAAATAAAAAAAAAAAATAAAAAAACAAAAAAA
>Ga0209611_10007999_pt1 | contig 16742 bp, 7 predicted proteins | sample S1TSphgellanicum_3_FD_187693 | JGI IMG/M metagenome (GOLD analysis project Ga0209611, IMG submission 187693) | Host-associated microbial communities from peat moss isolated from Minnesota, USA - S1T2_Fc - Sphagnum magellanicum MG (SPAdes) (version 2) | ecosystem: Host-associated > Plants > Peat...
GTGTGCTTGCATGCTGGGTGTGTTTCATTCGGCTATGTGCAGTAGCCTTAGGCTCTGACACTTTTTGCACTTCGTCGCTCTCACGCGCAGCAGCTGAGAGAAGGCTACTATTCTCATCGACCGACATCATCGTCACTAACTTTCAAGATCTTCGGTGAAGTCCAGAATTGCTGCTGCTGCTAATGGTGCTCTCAACTTCCTCAGAGGTGCTATCTAAGTCCTCCGCCAAAATAATCTCGGAGACTTGAGCTGAATCAGACTCACCTTTTGCAACGCCCCCTCCCAGAAACAGTCCCAGATAAAACTGCCAAAGCCGGTGCTCTGCTAATTTGCTTCTTTTTGTTGTTACCACCCATTGCCCTAGGCGAACTTGTTGTTGTTGTATCTATTCTGCTGCTGAACCCTAACCCTAATGCCTTACTACCTCTTCCTCCGATGACTGCGTCCGTTCGCGCTTGTACCACTTGAGAAACTGCCAAAGATGTAGCGTTCACATCACTGCCCTTCGCAGGTATGATGCTCGAATCCTCCAGCTGAGGCAGTCCACGTTCCGGAGATGCTTCTTTTCGAACAATTGGACCCCGAAGATGTTTCTTCGACTTGATTGTTCTTCCTGTAAATCTCGATTGCTCTTCTTCTTGGACATCTGCTGCAGCAGGCCTTACATTAGCAAGAAATTTTTCTTTTCCCATGGACGTTGATGAAGGCGATTTCTGAAGAAGAAGGCTTCGGCTTGTTCTTGTTCTTGTTCTTGTTCTTGTTCTTCAGCAGCTTCTTCGCTTTCAATAGCATTGGTGAATTCTTCTATTGGTCTTCGACGGGCATCCCTTTCGCTAGTTTGTTTCTAAGAACTCTCTCCTCTGCAGCAGCAGATATTTAGATAGAACCTCCTCTACCCGTGCACAACAAGAGCTGCTGCTGTTATAACACACTATGTCGGATCCAACACATGCTGCTTCTTGGGTGACGAAATGAATGTCCTTATCACTACTAGTGTTGCGGCCAGATTGTTTCTCCCGCGCCGCCGCGGAGGAGGAGAAGCTCTTGCTGCTTTTGCTGCTGCTTCTTCTTCTTTTTCGCCCCTGTTTTTGGTATCAGAGCTGGTGATAATCTAAAGGAAACATTGGTATGGTTATAAGATGATGGAGGAATGTTGCCACTAAAATGAATAACATAACCACAATTTCAAAATTTGACCAACACAATTCACCTATATCCTAAACCTTATCAATGGGATTGTCATTTGTAGGTAACCCTAATCCTAGACATGCCTACAACAAATGTGTACCTAACTTACCAAAATACCATAGTTGGCCTATTTTGGTTGCGCAAACAACTATGAGTATATGCATATCAAATATATACGATGATATATCACAAAAATCATCCAAAGGTTGGGATGAAGGTGATCATAGTTGCATACACACCCAAAAAGAGGGCAAAAATCCATTATAGTTGCATAAAAAACCTTGCATAGTTGCATGCGACCGGTAGTTGCATCCCAGTTGCAAACATGGTGGTTGCATATGACAGAATTTCTAGTAGTGAATCTTAAACACCAACTAAAATTAAATTTGTGAAATTTTGATAAGTTTCACACAGAAAGGCTACATGTACAACGTGTTAATCTATATGAAAAAATGTGAATAAAAAGTCCACAAATAATAATAGGCATTCCTTGCACATAAATAAGTTCATATTTGTTAGACCTTGTTGAAACCTTATTTTTGAAACTTTTGAATTTCCAATGTAAAAAATGTTGTAGGTTTTTTAGAAAGAAAAATAAATAAATATATGTTTTAATGTTTGGACTAATGTTTTGAGTAGAACACTAACATCAACATTAAGAGATGTTTTCAATTCTCCTGGCACGTAGATTTCAAAAGATAGGCATTGTCCATCATTAACATTGGGAATTAATGGGCCAAATTTACCTATCGAAAAACTTGTTGAGAGACTTGTTGAGGAGCTTGAAATTATAAATGAACTATAAGTGTTAATGTTGTAATTACATAAACAATGGGAAAAAATTAAACCCCAACCTAACCTTGAACCCGTAAAGCAATGCCAAATGGTGATCACATCAAAACAACATTTATTCGTTTGGTTTAACAAGAAGGATGCAACTTTAGGCTATATTAGAACCAATAATTTGCATGTCATGTGGAGTGAAAGTGTCATTAATACTCTTGATGACTATGATATTGTAAATGTTATCTTTTAATTTAAACATTTAAATAAGATAATTACAAGGTTGGAAATGTTTGGTCCTTTTTCGAAAGTTACATTGAAAGGATAAGGAGAATTTTATTATGAGTGTGGTTCAAGTTATTGAAAATTTTTGGATTCATGAAAAAAAACTATGAAAATTAAGTGACAGTTAGTCAAAGGGAGTTAATTAGTTTGGTGTGTGTTTTATTTTTTAAAAGAATTTTTTTTAATCAACATGGTTATTCCAATTTTTAAAGGAAGCAAGGGTAAAGACCCAAAAGTATTTTTAAGGGAATATAAGAAAGCTTGTATTGGTACTAGGCTTAGAATAGTTGTAAAATGGCTGATTAATTTCTTTCCTAAATTCACATTCCTTTGAATAACAAACAAAATTTTTGAGAGGATCATGGAATGACATAACTAAAGCCCTTGTGAAAAAATTATCGGTGAAAAATATATATTAAAACTTAATACTTGAATTGAATCAATTAATGCATGGGGATTTAAAGTTGATGAAAGAGTATAAAGATAAAACAGTGAAATTACATAATAAATTTGAGGGGTGTTTTAAAGCACAAGGCGATAAATGAATTGATCGAATTTTTATCAAAATCAATACATTTGTGCTAAAACATTTTACCACTAGGTTTTTGTCAAAGATGTAACAACAAATGAAATATGAACAAGTGGAGACATTTAATGAAGTGGTAGAGGTGGTTGAAAATAATTGAAAACATGGAAGAAGTTCCATAACCAATTATGCAATCCATGGCCAAAACAGTTCATTTTTTGACTAACCTAAGTCATGATGGAGGCATTAAGAGGTGAACTCTCGCATGGAGTTGGCCATGGAGCAAATGATAAATCAAATGGACCACTTCAACCTCCATCTACTACAACCAAGGGCTAGCAAGAACAGAAACTTGGAAAAGGACTTGTCAATAGTTCAATGTTACAAGTGTCGAGATATGAAACATTACTCAAAAGAATGTCCAAATTTGCCCACCTTGCTTAAAGAAAATGTGAATTCTTATACTTGAAAGTTTTATGTAGAAGAAAAAGATAAAGTTCAAATACTAATATTTTTTGCTAGATAATGAAATTCTTGTAGCTTTAATGAGGAAAATCAATGAAAATTTGATAATACAAAATTTGACATTAATGGAACAAAAGTTAATGAGGGACGTGATCTTGAAAGAAAATGTTTTCGAAATGTGTGGGAATATTTTTGTAGTTTTCAAAATGTGTGGGAGTATTTTTGTACTAATTAAAAACCATCTTCAATGCAAATTGAAAGAATGCCCACACATTTTAGCTTGTGTTTAAAAAATATTATTAGGTGAAAATTGGAAAAAGGAAGTTGGAATATTAGAAATTACCATATAGTTTGCAACAACTTTGAAGAAAACTAGCATTCAAATCAAAGGAATCGAAAGAATGTTGGATAAAGTGGAATTTTGTAAACATTGTTCATTGCTCCCAATTGTAATCTTGTAGGCCAACATAAAATCTTCTTTTCACAATCTAGCAATGTATGAGACAATTTATGAATACCTTGCTTCCAAGAAACGTGCATTTCGTGGATATCTACAACTCATGGCAAATTTTATCAAGGGGCTAAAAGATGTGAAACATCTAATCAATTGTGGTGTGATCAAAAATGACTTTTGCACCTATAATTATGCTTTTCAAATATGGAATAATTTGCAAAGTGGAATGCTCTTACCATTGTGTTCAAAAGAATATGAAGACATGGTGTCCAAAATCAATAAGCAATGTAAATCCTCACTATAAGTAATGAGAATTGAATTCTATCAGTTATATTGTTCAAGACCATGGTGTGTGATAAGTGTTATTATAGCCACCATTGTAACAATTGGCACTTGCATCCAAGCTTACACATATGTCATTGGTTTTGATAAAATGTAACCCCATTTTCCACCTTAATAAAAACATTTGTATTGCAAATGTTAGGATGGTGTATTTTGTATGACATATCCATTTATACTTTGCAACATGTTTTGATAATGTCCATATTATTCTAATAAATCACACCCAATCCTCAAAATGGAAGTGCTTAGGGAAAATAATTTGTAGTATGTTTTTTTAATAGTAGTTTTGGACATATATTGTGCAAGTTTGTATTTTAGGATTAAAATCTTTTCTCAAAAAAATCAGAAAGAAAATAGAATTTTTTCTAAAAAATATTCTCCACTTTTGTGAATCTATATATTGGGGAAAAAAAACAAAGACTCTGATGATACATCAAAATAGTCATTTTACATCAAAATAAAAATAGTTGGTAATATCTATTTTCAATTGCAAAATATTACATCACAAGTTTTCATTTTACAATAATTTTTTTTTTTAATGTTTTGAATTTTCTTGAATTTGACACATTGAAATTGTGGGGTTTTTTTTTCAATTTGTGATGTAACCACACTAGCCATCATATTCCACAAGAAGAATTACTCAAATTTAGCGATTGAAGAACTTTTTTCTCACAAATCTCCTTTGTGTGAGTCATTATGGATTTTTTTATTTAATTTCCAAGCGAAAAATTTGCTAAAATAAAACTAATGGTGGGACCCCATTTCTTTTGAGGTTAAAAAAAATATTTCCACATTTTTGGTGTTATGTACATGGGTGTCAATTACAATTTTTTGATCCAATTAAGTTAAATAGTGAATATCTTTGTTTCATGGAGTTTGTCAAGGAGATGAAATGGGATACATTTGCATATGTATCTAAAACCCTAAAACACATGTGGGGTTAGAAAACGATAATTTGATAAATAACTATTAAAAAATATGGTTCTTTATTATAAACAATTCATATATAATTTTGGTTCAACAAAATCCCACTAACAAATATAGGAAAAAAATTCTTAGATTAAAGGTACATTTAAATATGAAGATAATGTGGTTGATACAACAAATGATAATTAACTATGTTCAAATAGGGAGAAAATTATTTGTAAACAACTAATGTTGCAAATGACATAACACCATTATCATATATTTAACTTTTAAAGTTAAGTAAGGCTTTAATTTATTACAATGATGTTTAAAAAATTCAAAAAATGAAGTTCTCAATCCTTAACGCCACCAATCACCTAATAGTTTAGAATCTTATTTAATAGTTTATTGACAATGTCATTTATTGATAATGGTTGTTTTCCCACACCTCACCATCAACCTTGAGTTTTGCATTTGCGCTTCACCCACACCTTAACATTGTAATTTGTATCTAAGTTTTGCACTTGTGCCTCATTTGTGCTTCATCACCATCACAATTGGCATGTGAACTTTTCACTTGCACCTTTACACCTATCTCTTTGTGTTATAACATTGTGTTTGTTTCTTTGCATTTATCATTTTTTTAATTATATGCCTTTCACAACATCAGTGCACTCATTTCTTTACATTTGCCATCTTCATGTTTACATATTTCCCAACACCATCATCATAGATTTTGTAGCAAAAATGGACAATTCAACAAGAATTAATTGAACACCAAACAATAGTAGAAGACGTGGTAGAAGCAAAGGAGGTGGAAATACCTCACAGCAATATAAAAGAACAAAGAGGAAATGGATGTAATGAAAAATTCAAGAGACAATTCATTAGACAATGTGAAAAATAGAGGTTGAAGAAATGAAGGTTCTTTTTACTAGCAAATTGACATGAATTGGAATCATGAGAAAGTGATGGCCTTGATTAGTTGTAAACACAAGGAGCACATCACTTTGAAAAAAGTTGTTGATCCACAAGCAAACACAATTCTTACAATGTAGTAGTGGAACAAATTATTATAGGACCTATAACCAATCACACACTCAAAAACTCTAAGAATTGACAAGATGTGCAAGGACAAATGGAATTGCAATAATTGCAATCACAAGAAGATATTTGATTACTACAAAGGCATTGGTCATAACACTTCTTATTAGGATTTGGCAATGGAAGAGCGGTCAAACTTCATTTGCTAAAATGGTTCAATGCAGATTGTCATAATGTAATTGAGGTTTTCAATGGGGATAAAAATATTAATGCTCTAATCCACTTGAAGGATCTATAAATAGAAAGTGATGGAATCTATGTACAACATAAATGAGAGGAGGAAAACCATTTTCCTACAAAATTTAATTGATCTTTGATGTGCCAAGAGGCTCTTCAATTCAACTAAGACAACAATCATGGAGCTATAACAAATAATGCAATCAACCTAAATAATTTCTCACAATCCTTTGGAAGTCTAAGTAATGTTGAACTTTCATAATGTATGTCATGCATTTGTGAACATTAGTGATTATGATTCTACAACACTTGATTGAGACCCAAGACACATCCAACACCTAAAGCAACAAAACCTATAACTTTTGGAACCATTAGAGTCAAAAGAAAAGTATCATCAATGTTCCTATAGGTCATTGAAGCCACTAAAACAACATGATTATTGTGGATGCCATGAACCATATCAACACAAATCGACTTGAAATTGATAAGAACATGACCAAGCCTCATGAGAAGACATTCAAGCATCTCAAGTATGTGAAGGAGAGAAATAAGAAGGTTCATAAGATGAATAAGAATATGGTAAGTGTTCTATCAAACCTTAGCTTTGCAATGTGTCATGCCTTCATAAAAGTACAATTGCAAATGCCTCCACCAATCATCATATCTGAATCCATGTTTGATGATTTGGCATCATTAAACAGTTAAGACACAAATGAAGATTAATTGTAGTTAGTAATTGATATGAAGAAAAATAGTTTCCAAGTTGAATTAATTTGATGGAATTTCAATTCAACATTTCAATTTCATTAAACTAAATAATAGCAATCAAGCTACCTTCCATTGAACATTCCTCATTTCAATTATAAACTTGATGTTACATTAAACTTGAAGAAGAACAATATTAATCAATTTCAAGCAATCTTCCATTTGAACATTGAACTTGATAGAGCTTGGAATCAACATTTCTATTTCATTGACCTAGATAATAACATGATAAACTCTAGAATCATAATTTTTTAGCATTGACATAAATAATAAAGAGCTAAAGCAACTTTGAAATAAATAATAGTAGTGAATATTAATATGTTTCCTTCAACATTCTTCGATATTTGATGTAACATTAAACTTGGAAGAAAAATAGTTCTAATCAATTGGAATCAATTTGCCATAACAAATCTAAACACATAAGTATCTTTAGCAATTGCCATCTTCAAAACATATCATTACACATGTTTAGCAAAATACACAATTGTCTAAAAATCTTCTTCTAGTATTGCCAAGTTCAAATATTTTTCAAGCTTCAAATTTGTAGTTTGTAATGATGAAGGAAATGAACTATGGTGATGATTTGTACAATAATTGTGGAGTTGTCACAATGACAACAACATTGGACATTAAACATTGCAACATTATCCAAATATATTCTTCAATGTTCTTTCAATAATGTACACAAATATATGTTTTCCTCTTTAAAATATAAAATGATTTGAAAAAATAAAATAAATTTATACAGTTGTTGAATATAATTTCAATGACAACTCCATGGAAAAAATTAATTCAATCACATGATTTATAAATGAATTATATATATATCTTAAACTTTCATTTGATTTTAAAAATTATATTATATAATTTTTTTGATATATCATAATTTTACCAATAGAATTTAATTTAAATATGATATTTATAAATGGATCATAAATAAATTTTAATAAAAATATAATAAAAGTTCTTATATTAACCATATTATTTTTTATGTAAAGATTAATTTAGATAATCGATTTTAATATGTAAATATTTTACATGTGCATTTGCAACTAGGATTTTCTCATTGCAAATCAAGTTGAAAAGATACCATATGGTGTCCAATGGCCTATGAATCACCTTCCAAGTCATAGAAACAACTACATTTTCATTTAATTTGCGATGCCATTAAAAAATGGATGATATAAGTTTATTTTCATCTTCATTTTCATCCAAATCGACATTAATCACAAGTATAAGTCGCATATGCAACTTTGTAATTATTTATGTGATTACAAGTCAATTTTACCAAGTGCCACAAAAGATAATTGCATCCATAGTCACAAAAATGGTTGATTTGACATAAGTCACAAATGCATGGGTTGGAATGGATAGGATTCCTTGCAATGGAAGTAGAAATGTAGTGGGAAAAACTTCATAACAAATATTTTGAATAACAAAAAAAACATGAAGCAACAAAGCAAATAATTTCTTTAACCACATTTCAAAAGACAGGTAAAAACAATAATGTTAAAAATGGAAAAGAACATCTAATATATACACATCTTCACAAGAAAATCTTTGGTTATCTTCGGATTTAAAGTTAGAATGGGACATAAAACGACAAACACCCAAATGTTCAAACATTGGGCGGAATATTTTTTTTTTCACCTTCATCTTAGTGTAGTAGATCATTGGGAGAAGTTGGAGTGCATTGAAAGAACTTTGCAACCTACAAATTTTCAAGTGTTTATTACTATTTTAAAAAAGTACATTGACAAAGAATCAAAGTAAAATTTTCTTAGAATTTGGAAATATTGGCATGCTAAATGAAATGGATTCCTAGAAGAAAAAATAATGAAAGGGATAATAGGGATAAAACAATCGATACATCATTTAGGTCTCGATTATTTTTTTGTTGGCATCATTAAACAATTATTGCATCTACCAACTACAAATACAATTCTTGTATTATGGAACATGAAGTTCAATTATTACAAGGAATAGGCCCTTGGAGTTAGCCATGGCGAAGCATAAACTTGAAGGTCGGACGTTTTCTGGAACCAAGTGTATGAAGTGATTTGAAACCAAGGATACAACTATTGAGATTCAACTTGCATTGTTGGATCAAATTCATTTTCCAACATGCATATACATTACAATGTGGGCAATTATGAAAGCGGATCATGATTGGATGGTTAAGGGGAAACTTAATGAATTTCGCAACCTCCCTACAATCAAAGAGATCATTTTTAGTTTCTAGGTTTTTGTTGAAGGAAATGTTTTGCACTACAAGGAGATCATGAGACTATCATGCCATCAAATAAATTTTCAAGTTGTTAATAGAAGGTATTGTTGTACTAATAAGAGAATCATATAATGAAGAATGGGGAGAATATTTTGAAGGAGGAACACTACAAAGATTTTTGTCCATACCAACCCACACATTTGCAATTTATGTCCAAATCAACCATTTTTTCGACTATTGATGTGACTATCCTCCATGGCACCATGGTAAAAATGACTTGTAGTTGTAAAAATAACTAAAAAATGGTTTGTAGTTACATATGCAACTATGACTTGTGACTAATGTCAGTTTGGATGAAAGTGATGATGAAAAGTGAACATATATCATCTATTTTTAGTGACATTTCAAATGAGATGAAAATTTAGTTGTTTTTATGACTTATGATGTGGTTCATAGGCCATTAAACACCACGTGGTATTTTATTCAACTTCAATTGTGACTATAAACCCTAGTTACAAATGTACATGAAATTAAATGTAACAAAAATGATTTGGCCACTGAAATTGTTGAATTTTGTCGTCTAATTTTTTTCCTTAGCTTTCTTGAATGAATTAACCATTAAATGTGTAATAGGGTTTGGGAGTTTTGTGAAACTTTAGAGGACCCATGGCAATGGTAAATATGGATGATTATTTGGAATTTCCAACACTAAATTTTATCGTGTTGATATATCATAGTGTTTTTTAATTAGTTAATTAATTAGGTAGGTTAGGTGATAAGTAATAGGTATTGGGTATTAGTATATAGTAGGCTGATTATTAGTAGGTGTGTTATTGTGTTGAATGAAATAATGTTATGTTTCATTAATTAATTAAGTAGGTTATGTAATTAGTTTATTTATAAATTAAACTAGATAATAGGTAGTAATTAAGTAGGATATATATTGTAAGAAGTATGTACATGGGTTAAATAATAAATAGTAGGGGTAATTAATATGTAATAACATTTTTGTATAAATTAATTACTTAATTAGGTAGACTATGTAATTAATCTAGCTATTAGACTAGGTAGTAGGGTTAATTCATGATCCATTTATAAACCTTATGTGTGACTAAGTTATATATCATATATATCTAAATTAAATTTTGGTACTAAAATTATAATATATTATAAGAAAAAAATATAACTCTTAAAATCAAATAGAGGTTTAAGACGTGAAAAATATATAATATATTTTTACATTTTTTAATCATAATTTTAATTTAAATATTAATATATTATGAATGTAAAGGTAAAAAAACTTATAGTTCTGTAAAATAAATTAATTAGATGGCATTACTTAATATCTAAAAATTAAAATTAAAAATTTTAATTTATTTTTTACATATAACGTAATATAATCAATATAATATAATTTATTATATTTATATTATTTTATTTATATCGATTTATAGATATTATATGTGAATAAATTATATATCGCACATCTAAATTTAATTTAGTATTAATTGTGATATGCAAAATATATGCAAAAAAAATTGTATAATGTAATTTTTAGAATCAAATGAAAGGTTAAAATGCAAAATATAAAATTTTATTTGTTATTATATTATCCACCAAAAAAAAATCATTCACAAATCATGTGCTTGAATTAATTTTTTCCAAGGAATGGTCATTTTAAATGGTATTCAATAACAAAATTCAATTATTTTTCTTTTCAATTTAATTTACATTTTTGAAAGAAAAAATACATAGTTGTGTACATCATTGAAAAACCTTTAAGATAAATTATAAATCTTGCCATTTGGACAAATTATCAATAAGATATAAAATATCGAAAATGATGTTTTGTGTAATGTTTTGAATCAAATAAGATAAATAGAATGCACATTGCCATATTGTCATAAAAGGTGAGGTGGTTTAATGGTAAAGGAGCTGATTTTCATCCTTGTGGTCCAAGGATTAATCCTCACGAATGACATGGGTTGTGGTCAACAATGGTAAGTTGAAATTAATGAAAATATCAATAATATAATGTTTATATATATATATACAAAAATAATAATTTTATTTTAAATATCTATATAATTAATGCAACTATATTATTTATTTGTAAAAGCAGTTGCAAAACGATAATGCCACACAAACTAATTTGGATGGATGAAATGTCCATGTAAGTTGCATATTCATGTGATTGTGATTGTGACTTGGTGCCATGTATTGTTCCATGTGTTATCTTTTGTGACTGAAATTTTATGCAACTTATTTTAGGTGATTAAAACAAATTGTAGTCACATGTGGCATTTACAATTGAAAATTAGTCGTTAATATGCAAATTCCTTGTAGTGGAAAGGAAGAAGATTACAAGTAGGATTCAAGTTATATCCTTGCAAAGGTCTAAACTTCTAGAATGCAGATGCAATTGATCGCATTGGCAAAGGTTACAACATTTTGGCAAATTAATGATTACATTTTTTATAATTTGTTATTTGTAGTAAGTGTTATTAAAAAGGGCGTTGTCAATTGGGTTGAGTGGTTCAAAGTGTGGTTGCATGAGGAAATTATTATAATTTAAAAGAAGGTAGGCAACAATTCATTTGGTCCAATTCTTACTATTGTGATCAAACAATATACTACACTCGAATAGACAAAAAAAGATAAAAAACTACCAATTGGACTTTTAGCGCCTAAAGAACACAAGGAAAAAAACACTTTGTGTACCATTGATGCCATCAACAATAGGCATCAACTTACTAATGCCATTGTCACAAAAAGAAATTCCACATGTTGTAGAAAAATTCGTGTAAAAAGAAACACTTCAAGTGACAACATCAGTCCAGGAGGGGGATACCACTCAAACCAATGCATTGGCTCATTAATAGATTGAATTGGATGAGATATTGCATGGTGTATCTTTCAAAGATGCATCTTAGTTCAAAAGGGAGGGAACCAACCTCAATAATAAGGAGGACCAACTGAATTTGGAAGGCATGGATACCATTGGTCAACCGAATTCAAAAGGAGTTGCCCCTGGTCAATCAAATTTGGGAAGCATCCTCACCAAATATCAATTGAATTTAGGAGGAGTTGTTGTTGTTCATCATCCAATTTTGGAGGGCATTTTAACTAATGACCAACCAAATGTTGTGACATAGTAGAATTTGGGAAAGATGCTTAAATTGTACACCAAACATTAGTGCCTATTGATGGAGTTGTGATTAGATTTACTAAACAACGTGATGTCAATCATGAGTCCATTTACCAATTAGGGGGTGTATGATGAGGAAGCCGAAGTGGAATATTCCTTAGACCATGAGGATTCCATGGAAGTGCAAATGGTGGAGTTCATTCACACTTCAACTAAGAAGGCAAGGGATGTAAAGAGATCTTATGGGGGGAAAAATCAACAACTCCTTTTAGAAGTGGAACATTTGCAAGGTGTACTTTTATATGAATGAAAGCGTGTTGAATGAGACATCGGTCCTTTAGATTTTGAAGCTTACTAGTAGGAATGGGAAATAAATAATTTAAAATTCACATACAATTGGACCAAGAACTCCATGAGACTCAATAAGAGCTAGAAAAGGCCAAGGCGTAGGAGGATCAAATGAAAGGAACTTTGATGCTTTGTAAAAAAACTAATAGCACACTCATTTGAGTAGTAGAAAAAATGAAAGTGGTTGTAATGCAACATGAAGGAAAGGTGACAACAACAACAACTAAACACAAGGAGGAGATGGAGTTGGTCAAGGTGTGCTTAAAAACAATCAAACGAAAGTTCCTTGAGACATAAACTAATGAGGAGACTTAGCAAGCCAAATCCATGAGTTTGGAGTTGGTAATGTAAAATCTAAAAGAAGAAAAAAAAATAGCACAAAGACTAACTAGGCACATGAAAAATTTCTTCTAAAGACAATACAAAATCTTGAGAAGCAAACTCAACTTGTAACTTTCAAAGAGAAGTAAATAGCTATGCAAAAGGAAGTAGGGCATAAACATGAAGTGGGGACTACCAAGTGGAAGGTGCTAGTAGTGGAACATTTAGCTAAGGTTGTCATGTATGATCAAAAATTTCAAAATCAAGGTGACACTTCTACCTTGCCCACTTTGACATTAATTATATATTTTTATAAATGTTGAAAATTTCAAAAAATATTTCTTCCAAATCACAAAATATATTGAACAACAATATTGAATCTTTAGGACTATTCTATTTCATGAAATAAGTATTTCAAAATGAATTAATATTCAACAAACATGTGTTGAAATGGCTAGAGTACTACAATACATTTATTTGAGGGGCTTATGAAAAACTTCATTGTGGAATGAAAGAGTACTCTCCTACCTTGACCACTTTGACATTATTTATATTATTCTCAATTTCTTTTGTAAATTTCAAAAAATATTTCTTCCAAATCACAAAATATATGGAACAAAAATATTGAATCTTTAGGAATATTTTATTCCTTGAAATAATATTTCAAAATTAATTATTCAACAAACATGCATTGAAATGGCCAAGGTACTACAATACATTTCTTCGAAGGGCTTATGATTGAAAACTTCATTTTGGAATGAAGGAGTGCCATACTACCTTGGCAACTTTGACATTAATTATATTATTTTAAGAAATGTTGAAATTTTCAAAAAATATTTCTTCCAAATTGCAAAATATAGTGAACGAAAATATTGAATCTTTAAAAATATTTAAATAAATTATTTATTCAATGGACATGTGTTGAAATGGCCAAGGTACTATGAAAATAAGAGAGGAAATGAAGCGAATGATTGAGTGTTGTGAGCAACGATTTTTTTAATTTAAAATTCTATAAATTTACAACATGACAATATTACAATTTGCAAAGTTAAAATATGCAAATGCACATTTGTAAATTTTTAAATTTGAAAATGTGAAAATCTCCATAGAAATAATTTTTGTAACTTGGTAATTTGTGCACATTAAAAATTACAATATTGTAAATCTCAAATTGCAAGAAGTCAACTTTGCAACTTTGTAAATTTGTAGATTTCCAAATTACAAATCATTGATCATAAACTTTCGAATGCACAGTTTGCACAAACTAACCAAAAAACCAATGGGCATTTTATGGATCCCATGCGTGTATCATAGCCTAAACCACAAAAGACTAGTGCATATTTAAGGTGCCTTATTCGGGTATTGCAACCTATATCCTAAAGCCGATATTTATTTCGCGGACATGTATGTGAGTATTGCATAATTTGGTAAATGTTCTTCGAAAATTGACTAGATCAAGACCCAATACCATAATGCAATACCCAAATATGAAAATGATATATCAAGTGCAAGAAACATGTAAGTCAATATATGATTATTGACCTAAACATGGGTATTGCATTTTTTTCACAAAAAACCAATTCCTCTTCTATGAACCTACATGTAAGTATTGCATAATTTGGTAAATGGTCCTTGAAGATTGACTAGTTCAAGATCGAATCCCAAAATTTAATACCTAAACACATGTATTTCATTTTGTTCACCAAAAACAAGTCTATGTCCTTTGCATACCTATATGTGGGTATTGCAAAAATTGGCAAATGTTGTGATGTTGTTCATTTAAGGACACATGTGTAGGTATTGTTTTTGAGGGGGAAATCCAATCACTATTTTTAACAACTATATGAGGCTATTACAAATGTGGGTAAAACAAACACATATCGATCATAAATGACAAGTATGGTTCACAAAACATATGGGTAGCAATGCATATGATACACAAAACAATTAGTATATTATGTTAGTCTTTACATCATTTAGTACTTAATATTTTTTACATATTTGAAAATCGCAAGAAAATCTAGTATCAACTACAAAATTGGTTTTGATCTTTGGGTCAAAAGGCACTAAAATGAGCCAATGGGATTACTTTGTAAAAGGATTGTGAGTCTTTTTTCGGTCCTTTTCACTTTTACATAGAAAGGAATTTTCAAACAAAATCTTTTGCAACTTGTTATTTAAAATATTTATAGTTTCACCAATACATCACAAGTTTTGTATTAATCTTTGTTGAATAACTATGAATTTTCTAAAGTTTGCAAATTTTTCTAGATTTTGTATTTCATTTTGAAAAATGATCATAATTTTAATTCATTCCAATACATGTCAATTACTTTAGGATTTAGTTTTTTGAATCATAAACTACAATTTTGTTTTATATGTCATGTGCATTAGACGTCATTTACATGTGGTAAAGGACTCTTGAACGTTGAATTTTGAAACATACATGGAATTTTTTTTTAATTTCAAGTTCCATAAATTTTTAATTTTGAGTAATAGATTACTATCCTCTTAATTTTTTTACTTTCAGAATTTTCTTACTATGATAGTCCTTGGCGTAGTCCTTTGAAAAATTGACAAATCTAATGCAACTATTGTTCAAGTTGAAAAGTCTTTTACTATAACCAAAACTCAAAACTAAATTAAATGAATTTTTAATTTGAATTCCTTAACACTCATATTAGTAATTTAACATAACTTAGAATGATTACCATCTCTTTTAAATGTTTTTTAAAAAAGATATCTACAAAAGTCTGAAATTTCAAAAACTATCCAACATCCTTTTTGGCTCGTTTTAGCATGTTTTGACCCCTCTTCAAACTAATAGAAAACTTAAAATTTTAAAAATCAAGGCATCCACTATTGAATTGCAATGGAATAAGTTTTTTAATTGATGTTTCTTTGTTGACTATTTTTCAAGTGTTTGATTTTTTAACATGTTCCCCAAGTTCCCAATGGATTCACAACAAGCTCCCAATAACACCTTATTGTATCCCATATATATTATTTGCCTCATGTTCTATTATTACAATGTATTATTGTTTAAATACACATAATGTATAAAAATAGACAACAATTACTCTATTTTTGTATTATCTAAGGCTTCAATTAAATTTTTCAATGATTAAGCCATCAAAGATGAACACATAAGTTGGGAAAAAAAAAAAAACTTCGGGGGTGGCATAATTGATTGATACATTCAAGGCACATTATATCACATATATAATACCATTCTACTAAATCTAACTCATCAAAGCTTTTCAAACAACCCATAATTATTTAATTTTGATTAGATGTATTATAACCTTTTTCATCCATAGGCAATGGGCATTAGTCTACTTTTGTAAACCATGTAAATACTTACTTTAAGCTTTGTATTTTGTTGATTACACACAAGGGTATCAATTTTTTTTCTTAGAATTTTGGGACCAACCAAGTATTAATTTGCTAAAATGGCTACTACACTAAGATATTATTATTGTTGGGTATGCATAAGGGCCACTTTTTACAATAACTTGCCTTGAATTGGACTTAATATGATTATACATACATGCCTTCTTTTTGCAATGAAAGCTTGAAATGAATATGGTAGTTATTAAAGGGCAAAAGGCCTTAAACTAAGTGATCATTCAATCTATGTCCATTATTGACAAAAAACAACTATTGTTGAAAGCTAAGAGGGAGTGACTTCACATAGAAGTGC
>Ga0209611_10008000_pt1 | contig 16741 bp, 9 predicted proteins | sample S1TSphgellanicum_3_FD_187693 | JGI IMG/M metagenome (GOLD analysis project Ga0209611, IMG submission 187693) | Host-associated microbial communities from peat moss isolated from Minnesota, USA - S1T2_Fc - Sphagnum magellanicum MG (SPAdes) (version 2) | ecosystem: Host-associated > Plants > Peat...
CGAGGTACTCAAACGAGTCCAAGTTTTCCCCCTTCACTTTGCCATTATGCTACAGTACAGGAACCTATCCTCTCCAATAGATAGCAGAAGTATGAAAATCAGGCCAAGAGTTTTCACAAAGTTCAAATTGTGCTGATGATTGGAAATTGGAAATTACTTCAAATTTTTTCTTAGTAGAACACCCAGAGGCAATGAAACGCAAATTAAGTATTTTTAGGTACTTTGCCAACAGGATAAAGTTTCTCTGTGAACCAAACAGGCTTGTCAGCAACACCGATTGCCACACACTCTATTTGCTCATCCAAACCCTGTGCACACCACCTATCATCAGTGATTCCCTGCAAACTAATCTATCTGCAAAATGAACCGAGTGGATTAGTCAGCAAATCCCCATAACAGATCACATAAACAGGTAGTTTTCAATTCATTTTCTTCTTGTGCTTATCAATTGCAGAAACCTAACTGTGAATTTGTTGTGGACCATTACGTCATATTCTATACCTTACATCATTGATTACATGGCCAAGAGTAGATTCACATCAGGGTAAATAACCTAATCCTTTTAAGTAGATGTACAAGCAGCTAGAGCCACGTTCAGCAACCACACAGTGCTCCACAATCAACACTCTTCATTTGTCCATTTCTGCTGTTAGTTTATAATCCATGCTAATTTGTGAAAACATATATTACCTACCTTGCAATTGCAAGCAATTCAGACATATTGTGCATATACACTCAAGGGGCTGTACTACAGTCTGTTCAGAACAACCCACATAATGTTTAAAAACACAGATCCCATGAATTAATTTTGAGCAGAATAAACCATGAATTTAGTATAAATAATAAGTTTGCAAAATTTAAGATGGTGAAATGCTTGCCTTTCCCCACCATGCAGGTTGTGTTGAATTTGTGAACCTGACAGGCATTTCCACCTTGCCTTGGAATTGATCAGTACTTCTAATCCTGCTCCAGATAATGTCTGGTGTAGAGATTATGAGATTACTTGCTAACTTCACTTCATCAATATTTCTACCCAAAAAATTCATAAATATGTTTGTCAATGGTAGCATGGGGTTTAATGTTTTTTCTTTTTCTTTTTCAGGATTTGATTTTTACATCACCCTAGAAGTTGATTAAGTTGTTATCTTTGAGAAATTTGTAAATGTGGATAAATATACAAATGAGATTCTGGAACGAACAAGGCCAAAAGTATCCACTTGCAGTGTCTGTTGCAATGTGCAAAGCTTGGACAATAAATGCTCACTTTCATGGATCCATGATTCATGTAAAAATTGATTACATGGTTGTGCCATCAAAAAGAGCTGGGCAATACTCCAACTTGGAGCTCACGACTTCAGGAATCTGCTGGCTGCAAATTGTCCCTCACCACCAACCCAATCCAAGATAACAATCCATGTAGCAAGCAGCTCATAGCAAAATGACTCTGCCTTTTACAGCAGGTTCAAACTTCAAACTAAAAGACTTCCCTTATTGGATCTAAAACTTCTTATCTCGATGCATGCACTTCTATGGAAGATGCCCATCCATCACATTATGTATTAGGCACCTTAATGTCAAACCAGCTTGATGATACTAGGGTGATCAAATACTGGGCACATTCATGATCACACACATGGAGCTGCTGGAGCTAATTAGGTTTTTCTGAGATATACCTTGTAACTGTGATTGGTGGTGCCATGGTGTGAATTTGAGAAAGGTAATGGATGGATGGATGGATGGTCTCTATGATTTGCTTAAATTTCTTGTTCAGCTGCAGCAAAAAATTAGATGACTTGATGATCAGCAGTCGATCAGGAATTTAGCATCAGACATGCAGTCTTGGAAAAGAAAAACACAATTCCTGGTCATTTGTGAGCTGCTGACACCCAAGTACTGCAAAATGTATCTTGACTGAAGATCATGAGAAATAGATCTATATCTTCCAGTTCTGTCTGTATGGCCCGATTGATCAGCAGCAAGATCACAATCACCCAACCCCATCAAACCTCAAGAAACACTGTCTGAAAGAACAACCCATGAATTACAGCTTTGTTGCCATCTAAAAGAATGAGACCCAGAAATCTACAAAATAGTCCAACTTCAGAGTGTGATAGTAAGGTGTAAAACGCACTGATCATGCAGCAATGGACTACAGCAATGGACTTGCAGTCTCTTTGTCAATGGACTCTGTGTTGAGTAAGGTTTTATAGCAAAACTCTCAGCTGTCTGTCAGCGTTAATATCAAATTGTGAGGACTCAACACTGAGGATCATGTCCAGCACCCCCGCTGTTGCAATCCCGAATTCCTCGTCCCCCATCCACGAGATTCTGCTCACGAAGGTGGTGAACAGCAATCTCTCACTTCGCCACCACTTTCCCAGTACACATGCTGCCTACAAAGTCCAATGGGTTTAGGGGTTTTATTACTTACCTACCTACTAACAACCCACAAGCCCTTACATACCTACTAACCATCAGCTACATGTATACACTTAACCCTAAACCCTAAACCCTAATCATCTAGAAGCATCCACTTAACCTAGACCTGGCCACCTATTATCCTACCTACCTACCTACCTACCTACCAACCCACACAGGATAGTGGCCGCCTATTTATCCTATCCTAAGGTCAGTTTTTGTTTTTACTACCTACTTACTAACAAGACATAGCGCTTCCCCAACTGCTAACCATCTACATGCATCCACTTAATCTAGTAGTTGCTATCTATCATCCTACCTACTTACCAACCTACAAAGTTAATTACCCACCTAATAATATGTACATACCTACCTATCAACCTATGCCGGTAAGTGACCACCTATAATCCTACCCTAGGCTCGTTTTCTGTTTTTACTACCTACCTACTAACAACCCATAGCCCTTACCGACCTGCTAACCATCTACATGCATCCACTTGATCTAGTAGTTGCTACCTATCATCCTACCTATTTACTTACCTATGAAGTTAACTAGTCACTTAATAATATCCTACTTAGTTACTTACTTATCATCTTACCTACTTACCTACCTATCATAATAAGAAGAAGCTTGCATTGCACAAGCTTGGTCAAAGCTTTGGAAGGAGCAACATGTGAGCAGCTTTTGAATTTGACAATGTCAAGTGAGGTGGGGCTGACATGAAAGTTGTCTTTCATGTGATGGGTTTCCAAGAATTCATTTTGCCTTTCAAATGAATGATGGATGAATATCATGTTTGCCTTTCAATTGAATGCATCATGCTGGATGAAAATTTAGGATTATTGGACCAAAATACATCATTTGAAGGCTGGGTGTTCTCTATTGAAAAAATGGTTCAAATTTTTATTTTTATTTTTTGATTCCCATTTCATGAGTGTAGAAAATGTGATGGTATGTGCCATCTGAATTTGACAATATTTTGTGATGGATGCATTCTGAAATTTTTTGGCTTTTGAATGAATGAATGAATGAATGAATGATCGGGCAAAACTAGAATTCATTGGGGTACAAAAATTTACATCACATGAAGAGTAACTCTATTGACAAATGGTTCTAAAACACATTTTGATGGATTTGAGAGTAAGAAAATATGGTGGTGTAAGATTTACATTTTGGGAACTTTCAACTCTGATGTCTTGAAAGACATGTTTGGATTATGTGACCCAGCACCCATGGATCACCTCTATCTATTGGAACCATGTGATGACTTGGTGGACTATGGATGAATCACATCTGAGTTACTAAGGGTCCACCTTGGTAACCTATTATGTAAACCCTCATGCTTCCCCCTCACAATACCAAGGTAACAACTACCTATGTATAAGTGGGATAAGTATCATAAGTAAGTAAAGGTGTATTCACACTTGGTGTTAGGAACTCTAGTGTTAAGTCCCCTAACATCATGCTAGTCATTTAGGACTTAATCTTGCTTAACCTACCATGAAAATTTTATGTTAAGCTAACATTCACTTAACATTAAGCTATCACCTATTTAACATTGCATGCCACCTAGGATGTTACCTAGATTTTCATTTAACACTGACTTAACGACAAGTGTGAATGCACCATTAATGTAAGGAATGGAAGTGGTTACTATGTAGGTAGATAAGTATGTAATGCACTTGAAAGCCACTATATAGGTATGGGGAACGGGCTGAGCCAAAGGGCATTGGTTGGTTTTAGGGAACCTTACTACCCAACAACCCAGAAACACCCTCTCAGAGTGCCCTTCTTCCCCTGCATAAAACACTACTGACCTAATTTCTGGAAGTCACATGCTTTGGAGAAATGACAAATTCATAAGGCAACTCCCAGCCTAAGTACCTTCAAGTACAATAGAGAAAAATTATTAGGTCAATATTTTACAACTTGTTGGTAAAGTCTTTCTTTTTTGGGTGAGAGAATTGGTTTTCATGGGCTCAAAATGATTAAACCTAGCTCTAGCTCCTGCCATGGCAAGTTCCTTGAGGATCTCTGCCAACAACTAGGCTAGCACTCTTTTCCCACACGTGTATATAGTACATAGGAGGGGCACCGTTTGTGCTGTCTCACTTCTTTTGAAAACAAGAACCCCCAAAAAATGACTTTACAAGAACCGTTCAGAGGCTAACTATTTATGAAGGGACGTTGGAAGTTGTCATACTGAAACAGTTGAGGAAGAGGAAGCAAAGATGGAACCTTCCTTCCCCATCTCTTGGTCACATATTTACTTTGAAGGGTTCTAAGAAAAGCCTTGTAAATAAAAATCAAGGATGGGAACCCATCCATCAAAAGTACAAGGCAAATGAGAACACAAGTAGACACAACCCAAAGAAAAAACAAAAGCAAACAATGAACAAAAAATCATGTAAAGACCTTACACGAAGAAGACTCATGAAATGACAATTAACAATATCAAAGAAGACTTAAGATGAAAGAGCTATCATTAATCAGCTAGTGACGGAAGTGCACTAGCTACAATGCGTTGAAGAGATGAAGAACCCCAACCAAGTGCAATAGCCCGTTGTAAAATCATTATGGCTTGCGCATGCTGCATGGCTATGAACACACATTGTCAATAGTAAGAAACAAGCATTGGAGGGATTAAAAAAAAATTGTTGATGATGCACAATAATGGTTTATGCACAAGCAGTCATAAATGAATCAAAACAGGAATGAAAACACCCATATGATCAATAGCAATGAGAATGAAGTCATCGCTTGGTGTTCATTCAGCTTATGATCGTGTCTTTTCCTGAGTAGCCATCATCATTGCATGTGTGATTGTCATTGATGTTTGCTGCACCATATATGTGTAAGTCAAGTCAACAATGACAACATCCATCAAGGTTTGAAAGTTTTTTTGGTGATAAGGATATCCACTCATCGTCAGGTGTGGCAAGGGAAAAGGTGGAAGACCCTCCTTGAGAATATGTGTTCCATTGTTTTAAGCAATCGCTACAATAGTATGTCGAAGTGTATTGTGGCCTATAATATGATCATTCCCACATGAGCATTGAAGTAAATGGGTACCTAGATCATCAATGGTATGACGACACTAACACTGTGAAAAATGGGCAATTGTAGGATGTGGCAAGTCAAGATGGGTGCGTAGTATTGTAAGGAAGTGGGATGAAGATAAACAAAATGTAAGTGTGGTAAAACGAGTTAATAACCAAACGCCTACCCTTGCACCCACACATGAATGGAAACATGTTCACATGATATCTAAAACAACATTTATTAAAAGTGAAAGAGATTTTTGCTCATGCAAGCAATTTGCCAAAGAACCCTTCAGGGGATAAAATTGAACCACTAAGCCTTCAAAAGATGGGTGTCGCAACCTTAACATTGGGTTTGCAATTAAATGTGAAGTGCAAAAGCCCATGAAGCCAAAAATGTGTTTAGGTGTGAACATTCTCACAAATGGGGGAGAGTGGAAAAGATGAAGCCCAATGACTCCGAAGTGCACTCCCACTTTGGGAGTTGCACTCGTGCAAAAATTGTGAATGTTTGGAACCGTGGTTGGAAAGGCAAACAAGCACTAAATTGGGCCCCCAAGACACCATTAGAATGGTTTTGAATTGTAAATGTTTAAAGTGCCCTTGCATTGTTCATTTAAATTTGATTTGCATGAGTTATGATCAAAAGAAGGGGCGGGAGTCAAATTGTGAATTTGATTCCCAATCACAAATCCCTTGAAAACAGGGATCAAATGAGGTTCGATTGGGGCGTGATATACACCATTGGAAAATCTTTTTGAAAGTTGTAAGATATTGCCCTTGTATTCTTAAAATATACATGATTTGAGAAAGATATGAGCATCTAAAGTTTTGAAATAGTAAAAGTCCCAAGGAAAAGTGACATTGGATGTAGTCCTTGTGGAGAAGCATAAAATATATTATAGGGAGGGGAGTGGTGCCTCTTCCCAAAGGTTGCGAGCCATGTAAAGCTTGTGCTTGAGATTGTCCCTATTAAGTCCACCGCACCATTTCCATTCAACTTGCATTAACCGCCTTCTTTTATTGGTTGTGTAGGTTGACTTCATCTTGAACTCTTACTTGTGAGTTCATCCTAATCCCATCCTGGAGTTTTAGCACGCCCTCCTACCCCCAAAGTGCTACGAGTTAGGGAACGTGCCCTAACTTTCTTCTTCTTTCGTTATTTCATTCTAGGACCCACCTTTGCGATTCTTGAGGAATTTGGGAGTGCATAAGTGGGACCTGAGAGCGCACAACCTAGGGTAACATGGCTTAGGTATCTCGTAGTGCCATTTGAAACAAAGAAGTCTTAGTCTCAACATGTGTTATTATATCCAGAAGAACAAAGTGATCATCTTGCTGGAAACAAATGACAAGTGCAGGAATGATTAATGCCCAACATCCCAAAAATGTGGGGGCAATAGTCCGAACTATAGAAAGGAGGTTGAGCCTGCCCGAAAAAGCAACAAAAATGGCCTGACAATAAGCTAGGTGACCGATAATACCACCAAAAGATTTCACACCAAGTAACTTCTCTAATTTAGTTATGGTACAAATATCAAACTCAACATAATGTTGCAAAATACTTGGAGATGGAAACATTATATGAAGCAAATAGCCAAGGCGTTGGGCATAGCACGACAAGAACATTGCAAAAGTTACCTAAGGATTTGCAAGCATAAGGAGATTAGATATCATCCCAAGATCTTCATGAAAAGCTTCAGCCACAAACAATTCAATGAATGATTCGAATCCCACCGATGTGCACAAATACAAAATTTAAATCATGAGTAAGAAAACTAATAAGAAATGATATAAAATGGTCTAACCTTTATGAAGACCAAACTACATAGTTCATTGGCTGCACTAAAAGCCTTAATGTTGAAAACTCATGTTACAATCATAAAAAAATAGGAACCACATTTAATGTGGATGTACTATATGTGCCAACAAAGGGAAAACATAAGGAAGGTGGGTTACTATTGTAAGGTGAAAAATGCAAAGGTGAATTAAAACAAACACCATTCCTCCCAATGGGTCCCCTTGTCATATATTTGATTTCAATAAAATGATTATGAGATCCCCATATCAAGAAATTTTTCAAAATACAATGAAGATGGGCATGCATAAAATTATCAAAAAAATAGGGAAAATTGATTTTATAATCGGGTGAAAACCGTAACTTTTGAAAAATGTTTGATCGTGACATCAAACTGAAAGCATTATGAGCATCCTCCTATAACACCACCCAATTTGGGTGTAAATTTAACATCGTTCGAATGCCATGAACCATTGTCTTACACTTGCCACAAGTCATTACACTAAATTGATGAAAACTAAAATGTTCCATGAAAGTATCCAAAAATTGAATAGCCAATGTGTTTGCAACTAGGCAATAGGTTGCCTCATTAATTACAATGGGATGCATGCCTCTAGACTGTTTTTCCAATGTTAAGAATCAAGATGCAAAAAAAAAACGTAAATTAAAAATGAAATAGACCTCGAACAATGTGCCCACATACTTCGAAAAAGAGGTCAAATCCACTTGTAGGATCATCTAGGACAAAATAGTCTCATAAAAACTCATACACCATACCCGAAGGGCCATTTGAAGAAACACGTGGTGAATGAGCTAAGGTAGAAATAAATGCCTCATGATCTAAAGTAACTTTCATTTCAAAATGAAAATCATCAATGAAAGGGGGGAGATCAACCTCAGTAAGTGGTTGGAAAAGGCGAAAGATCCCCACGATCTCGTTAGATGGGGTTGCAAATGTGCTTAAAGCTAATGCACGTATTGTTCGAACATACTCCCTTACATGAGCAAGGGCTCATGCATGACGTAATCGTGTTGATGGAGGTGGGTAGGATCTAGAGTTGATTTTAAACATTTATAAGAAGCTAAAGTGAATGTTTTAATTGTGTGCTCCTTTTGTAATGTCTCCTAACCACCACCCATGTATTAACGCAATCAAACGTGAATCTTTTGGTGGTGTTTCTCACCACCCCATGGAGGAAAGGACAAACACCAAGAATGGAATAATAAAAAAACATGTCAAGCTGCAATATCAAAAGGATCGAATGTTAATTGAAATAAAAGGATATGCAAAGCCCATTAAACATCAACTCAAATAACATATGGAATATGATGGTATGAATGAGGATGAGGTAATATAAATGGAAATTATCAATGATGTCTATGGATGTAATCCATGTCCATGCCAAAAAAGGAAAAGAACATGGTAAAGTTGGGGGCAATGTTACCCTTCAGATAAATGATTACTAATGAACGATGCATGAAAGTTAATGCCATGTCAAACCCCCCTACACTGAATAAATGACCACAAGAGGGACAAGGAACACGGGGTTGTGGAGGAGAGGACTATACAATGAATGTTGGAATTTTTTTTAATGGGCATGGTGTGTGAAGTGGAAAGAATGCTAATGGAGCAAAAAAGGATGAAAGAATTGGCCTAAATAAACTAAGAAGGATGGGAATGATGGGTGGATGGATGGAAGCTATAGCACAACTAGGCATAGGGGTAAAGTTGACTATTTGCTCTCCATTGGGTGCATGTTAGGAGGGCTAAGATGCATGGCGATGCTTTGAAGATAGATAACCCACACAATTTGCCATGCCTATCAAGGCTTAACATATATAGTTAAAAATTGGGATCCTAAACCCCAATCTCAAAAACCCCAACTTGAAAAACACCTTTAATCCCCCTAAGACCTTAAAACTATTGCCCTAAAAAATGCATATTTTCAAATAAAACAAAACAACTAGAAAGGGACATATAGAAGCAAACTCACGAAAACACAAAAAATGGGTGGGAATAGCAAATGAACCTAGCTACATATTTGCCATTGTTCATGTGCACATGTTATTATTCAAGGGCCTTACTTGCCCACCTTCCTTGCTTTGCCTTGCCCATGTCCTACTTTCCCTCACCTTTCCCTACATTGTTTACTTTACCTTGCCCCTACCCTACCCTACCTATATTATATTATGCAAAGTACTATCCTGGTAAGAGCACATTACACCCTGGAACTTGGAACTAGGGTTTCACTCTTTGCTTAGTGGGTGTGGGCATTACCCTACCTTGTGCACATCTCTCTTCACAAATGTTTTCGCTATGATTGTCGTTATCACTACCATTGTCGCCATTGTTTCTATAAACCCTTCTACTTTTTCTTTCTCGCATTAAATATGTAAACTTCCTAGGTGCAAAGAACAGAATAAGCTAAGGGGCACAAGCGTGTTGGGGTTTATAGAATTTATATTAAATTTCGTGTTGTTGCACACTACTGGTGATGATCAACTTTTCTTCTTATGTTTTCATATGGTTTTCAATAATTCATCATCATTTATATCAATGTCAATGTCAAATTTAATTTAAATTAATATGCATTCATGGACATGAAAAGACACATGTTAATTTATTTTTTCATATCCATGTGGGTAGATATGCAAAAAGAGTGAGGTAGTTACTAGGAAAGGTGGGAGATAGTTATTAAAAAAGTTAATAGAAAAAGGAAGTAGTCATTGAGAAAGAAATGAAGTAATTAGGCTTGAAAATGAGGTAATTATTTCTAAAATTGTCTTTGGAATGGTCCATGTATGACCATATGAAGGATTTCAAAAAATTCCCCATATACTAGTTTTGATTACTCATCATTGGAACTAGCGTTTTGTGTGTATATAGTTTAAGATATAACATATTGTCTAAATGTAATATGGAACTTATTTACACCCGATATACGTATATATATAATTGTGTAAGATTATTTCATGCTAGGTAAAATGATTGAAATGTGAATGTAAAACAAATACATTTATATATATTTAGTGTAATGACCAAGAAAAGCCTTTGCAAAATTTAAATAAGTCCATAAAACATGAAAGATAATAAAGTGCAAAACATGTACACACAAATTTTCTTTCATGTTAAATGTTTCACCAATCTTTGCAAATGTGCTTTAAGAATGAGGTACACAATGATTTTCAAAATCAAACATGCATTTGTGATGTAAAATTAATGCATTGAATTGACATATTAAAATATGTCAATATGAGTATTAAGGTCAAATCAAAATACACTAATTATTTAAATTTCCTAATACATGTTAAATTTTCATTTTCACTAGTTTGTGTAAATGTATGTGAGAATGATTTATGTTAACTCCATGTAAGGATAGATGGGTGTAAAAAACATCTTTTTGTGTAAGTGTTTAGTTCTTATTATAAATATAGTTACAACCAAAGGTAGACCATGTTGTATGTTTGGAATTGGGTAAAGTGGAAGGGGTGGTCAAGCCTTATTAGACTAAATAGTTAAGTGGTTCATTTTAAACCAAATAATTTGTGGGTTTTGGGTTCAAAGAGACTAAGGTTTATCAAGGATACATGATATATTCTTTTACTCAAACATATGAGATAGTGGGGGAATGGTATCCGCATTTCCTAAGCAAATTCCAAGAAAACACAATATAACAATCATAGACATCATTTGGTTGTATTTAAGCACCAACACCAAATATTTTATAGCTTTAAAGGTCATAAAACACTTTCAAGGACATAAACAATTCCATTCTCATCCCTCATGCACATCCTTGTTTATTAGTTTTGACATGTAAAATGAAACTTGGGTACTTTCATTTAATTTTGAAAAAAATGGATTGAAATATCAACATTTATTCAATAACAAAAAAAACAAAACAAAACCTCAAATGTTTGGGTAGAAAACATACAAGATCTTATTGGCCTTCTCAAGGCAATTTGCATTCAAATGTTATTTTCATTTATTAAAATGGATATATATAAAAACAACCAACATCATAAAGTCATTCAAGGAGCTTGGTGTTGTGTGATCTTATGTCAATGCTTACAACCATCACTATCAACACACATGCAACACATAACACATAAATATCTTGAATGGTACGATAGATTCAAAATTAGATTCACCTACAACAATACATAAATCCAAGCATAGAAAACACAATGCAAATCACACAAATTGAATGTAAAAGAAACTTGCATCAAACATTAAAAAACTTCTAAAATTAAAAAAAATGTTTTGAAATCTCAAATCACCAAAAGTAATTTGAAATCACACAATTTGAAATTATATCCCATACATTAAATATCTATTATCGTGTTCACTCCAAATCCAATTCCAAGTTAACTTACCCCAATTTACATACAATAATTTAGATGTAGACATGTAAAATAGAAAACTCATGACATTAGCATCCTAATTATTGATATACATTTTAAACTATCAACATTTCATGAATGATTGCACAATCTCAATATTATTAACCTTTGAAATTCAACACAAAGATTTCATATAAACTTGAACAAACAATATTTCAATTCAAAAATTATATATATGGGTTTCATTAATAGAAAACATTAATTTGCAACTACAATTTTTGAAAAAAAAAAAATGTAATTAACTTTCCAACTAAAAAATCCTTTAGTTGTATAAATGAAGTCACATTGAAATTTTAGTCACAAATGATGACTTAATGTGATGTTAGCACATTTTTTATGGATGAAGTATACAATCAACATACACACTTCCATCCTTTGACCAATGTATAACATTTGCAACTACTAACCATTCTTTTGCAACTAGTAAATAACCCTATCATTAATTGCCATTTGTCAACATGATAATTTTTTGGGAAAATATTTATTATTATTGAAATATTAATGTAGGCCATTCATTATGGATGGCCATAAATTTCAACACATACGTTAATCAAATATTGATGTGTGGAAAAACTTGGAATTTGTTTATATATGAATTTATATAATATATAATGAGGAAAAATCAACATGGTCCAATTTCAACTATTTACATGATGACATTTGTACACAAAAAAACTTGACACGTTAAGCACTTTAATGAAAATTAAATTTTTATTAAAATCTTGATTTCAACCATCCATTATGATTATTCAATTTAAATGTATTTATATTGTGACATGTGGCACAATCAAAAGTTACCATGTGAAATCTTAATTCAATTTTGAATAAATAAATATTTATTTATTTACATAGGTGGGTAAAACTATGTGCATAAAAACATACCTACCTACCTAGGATACATACGTACCTAAGTTATTTACTTACTTACCCACCTAGCTACCTAAGTAGGGAGGTAGGTAAAAAGGTAAAAATGTAGAAATGTAAAAAAATAGGTGAGTTAAAAAGTAACCATGTAAATATTTTTATTTTATTTTATGTTTTGCTTTAAGGAATAAGGTTTTTTAAGTTCATCCCAAATGGCACATGATTTTTAATGTGAAATTCAAAAAGAAGGCACCTACTTTATGTACTTTGTAAGATGACATTAGAAGACAAAACATATGGGGCAAACCTTTTAACTACACCTTAGTCACAAATTCAATTGCAATAAAAAATAAAATTTTCACAAGTTTTGTGTTTGTTTTTAATTTTGTAAATTATACAATTAACTAGGTAAAACACATGTAACTAACTAATTAACTAATAATTAATTACCTACCCACCCACCCACTTACAAAATGAGAAAAAAAAGATGTTTTGCAATTAGCTTTACAATTCAATTTTTGAGTTGTAAAGGACATTTACAACTCATTGTATTTATATGTTGTGAATGTTAACAGACAAGTTACATGAATTGTATAGTTACAACTCACCGTATATATGGTGCAACTCATTGCAATTCAATTGCAACTCAATCCAAACAACTCATTTTCAACTAATATTCAACTCCATTAAAACTACACCCATGATGTCTTGTTGACATCATTAATTGTCATCCATATATTAAAATCTAACACGTGGCATTATGAAGATTTTAAGACGTAAAAGAAATTTGAAATATTGATTTTCATCGTCCATTATGATTGTGAATGATGGTTCGAAATTGTGACTTGTGGCATAAAAAATTGCCACATGGCATATTAATTTTATTTTGGAAAAAAATAAATAAATAAGTAAACTATTTTAGTAGCTAAATAGGTTTTAAGACCTACATACCTACATATTTACCTATGACCTACCTATCTACCAACCTACATAGGTAGGTAAAAAAGTAAGACCTACTTGTTTTCCTAGGTAAATAAATAGGTAGGAAAGCACAAGATTAAGTGCATTAAAAAATAACTATGAAATTTTGTTTTTTATTTTATGTTTTGCTTTTAGGTTAAACTTTTTTCAATTCATCTCAAAATGGCACATGTATTTTAATGTGAGAACATAAAAGAATATTTTTTTAATATAATTTGTATGGGATTTGAAAATAGAACATATGGGTTAAATCTTTTAGTTGTTTATTAATTGCAATTATAACACTTAAACATTCAAGGTAGGCCGGGTCCAAAGGGAATGTGCCATTGTTTTTGGTGTTTAAAAAACACTTGAACCCCTCCTATTGGCACATCTACTGCCCAAAAAATCATCAAAAAATAATAAAATTGAGAAAATGATGGCCCTTCAAACTAAAAGGGGTCAAGAACTCAAAAAAACAAACCACCAAATGTTACAAAGGTCGGTTCCCAAACACATACAAAATTCCTTATATGTTGTTTTATTGTTGTTAGAATTCAAATATGATTTGTAAAATTTCAGGTGGCATTCTTATAACATTTTAAATCATTTCAAATGAATAAGAAATAAGAAAGTTATGAGGTTTGAAAGTAGGAGAGGTCCCAAAAAAAAAAAAAACTTGTTTTATAAATTGAAAAACTTATTTCTCTTCTTGTTATTTTTTCATTACACATTTTCCTTCGCACTTCAAAAATGATATCTAAAACTTGAGGTAACTTTCCATAACATTTTAAATCATTGAAATGAAACACATATGATGAATATGTAAATAACTAATGAATATGTGTGCTTATTAAGTTATAAGTAATTATACTGTAGTCATAACATAGTTGAATAGTAATATTTTAGTAGTGGCGCATTAATGGCCATACTAATTGTATAAATGGGAATCATAATCGAAAACAAGTTGCAAATGTATCTTATAATGGGTGGTGGAGATGTGGAGATGTGGCATCGTCACACGTATGTACATTGTACGTTAGTTACAACATAGTTGGTGTTTTAGTGACACATTTATAATAGTTCTAAAGTAGTTGCCACATGGAATTACATTGCAAGTCTTCAAAAAATTAAACATGGTTAACTACATATGTATGTATGATGTGTATAAATTATCATATAGAAAACCCATTTTCAACTCACTTGTAACTATAATACAATTAACCAATTTTTTGACATGATAATTTATTTATTAATACACCATATTTCTAAGGGAATAGTTGCACATTAGTTATAATACCCAAGGGATAGTTGCATAACAATTGCATACGAATTGTTTTTTAAGTTTTTATTATAAAGTAACGTGGTTTTGGCGGATGCAATTTTTCATAGTGTATGTATTATTGTTCAATTATTTTAATAATTTTTAAACTAGCATTGACCATTATTCTTTCATGGTTTCCAATAACTAATCAATTAGTTCATAGTAATAATTCAAAATTAATAATAAATTACTTCAAGAAATAATTACTTAAAGTTTTTAGTATATATAATTATTTGGAAATTACTTCTAAAACAATAATTTTCTATTTATTAAATTTCTTACTTATTAATTTAATTACTATATATTAAATCAGTTTTAATAAACCATTAATATTAACTGATTAAATTTATTAGATATCAACCATAATTATTGATTAATAAATATTAGATGTCACATAATTTAATAGATGTCAATTAAATAATAAATTATTTATCTATTTATATTGAAGAAATATTAACTAATTAAAATTTGAATATTAGACCAAAAATTCTATGTTATGAATTTTATTTATTTATTTATTAAAAAATCATTAAAATTTAATCCTTAGTAGTGACTAAAAAATTTAATTTGTGAAGAATTTATTATTTATAAATAATTGGCTGAATAAATATTTAATAATTAGTAATCATTAAGTATTGACCATAACTTTTGATTAGCTACTTAAATCAGATTATTGAGATATTTCAGAACTAATCATATATTTCGGAATGAAGTAAATAAGGAATAATCAGTTAATTATTTAGAATAATTATTTATTTCCTAATAACTAAATATTTAACTTATTGACTTGTGGATAGAAATATAATAATTTTTAATTAACTGACTATTATTTTACAATTCTTAATTAATCAAACAATTAACATCAATAATTCATGAATAATGAATAATTATTTGTATCAATTTATAATTTAATATATAATTATCAACAGAAAGTTTTGAAGCAACTAATAAAAATATTATTTAATTAGTTGGTATTAGTTTAAATATAATTAAATGATTCAATAAAATTATTTAATTCATACTTGATTTTAATTTAAAATTTATTTGAAAATATTAATTTATCAATAATTAATGCTTGTTTAATACAATGATTATACCATATTAATATGACCTTGCTACTATAATTTAATCATACCTTAATAAAAATGGTATATTCTAAAATGAACCATACAAAATCAAAATGATTTTTTTTTCAATCCAATATACCTATAATATGGTCAAATATATGTTTAATGTACTTTGAATACAAACTAAATATTTTAACATACCATGAATAGAAGTCAAATATGCTTAATATAATTTTAATATAATTTAAATTCACTTTAATATGATAAATAAGCTTAATAATTATTTAATGTACCTTGAATAAAATCTATATAATATATTTTTAATGTAATCCACAAAAACCTAGTGTAAATTAAATGTATAAACACACCATAATAAGTAACCAAGTTATCATTAATTTTGCAATTAAATGAACATAGGAGCCTATTATTGGATGAAAAATCCAAGAAGCTAATCGATATGGAAGGATGTGTAATTTAATAATTGCACCATAGTTGCAAAAATAGTCCTAAAGTTTAAAAGACGATGATTAGTTGTTGAAATTATAAAGCAAAGTTGTAAATGATAAGTAGTTGCATGTAATGACACGTAGTTGCAAATTGAATGGTTACATATTACAAGATTTCTTCTAGCATTTTGTTGGTCAAACATAACAATGTAACCCACATTTAACCCATGAGGTAGGAAATCCAATTGATTTTAATTTCAATATGAGGTTCACCATAGGTTTGAATTAGAATGTAAAAAAAAATGTAATGACTAGTTAATATATTTTCAACATGCATGTATAAAATCCAAAACTAAAGAATTTTTTTCAAAGGAATGAATGATGAAAATGATATTAAAAAAGTTGAAATGATGGTGGGATT
>Ga0209611_10008003_pt1 | contig 16736 bp, 12 predicted proteins | sample S1TSphgellanicum_3_FD_187693 | JGI IMG/M metagenome (GOLD analysis project Ga0209611, IMG submission 187693) | Host-associated microbial communities from peat moss isolated from Minnesota, USA - S1T2_Fc - Sphagnum magellanicum MG (SPAdes) (version 2) | ecosystem: Host-associated > Plants > Peat...
AAAAAAAAAAAAAAAAAAAAAATTAAAAAAATAAATTTAAAAAAAAAAAAAAAAAAAAAACTTCAAATAGATACTTCCATTTTGATACTTAGGTAAATAACCTATAAACATACATGTTTGAGTTGCTATCAAAGAATTGCGATTTTTAAAAAACCTTGTTGGATATCAATTAATTTTTTTGTTAAAAACCTAAAAATGTATACCCACCTTTAAACGCATCCAACCCCTAGCATACATGCCCAATAGTATGATCCTTAATACTTGGACTTGACTTGGTCCTTTGAAATTTCTAGACCCATAAACCCAAACCTGGTTAGTTTTTAGGAAAAAAATTCTAACGTTTGAACTTGATTGCTATCAAAAAAAATTCATGCCCACCCAACATTAGTTGCTTACTAACCTGCCTACCTAACTATTTGGTACCAACCAAATTAAAATATAATTACACTATGTAGTTACATATTATTTGGTACCTAGCAAATTGAAATTTGGTTACACTGTGTAGGTGGCACCTACTTACATATGTACCTACTAGGTACTTACCAAATCAATATTTTAGTACATTATGTCTAGGTAGCCATGCAAGTAGCCAAATACCAAATAGGTATTTACTTAGTTACATATTAGGTACCTAGTAAATCAAATTTTAATTCCATAAGCATTATCATATTAATATGTATTTCAAGATTAAATATGTTTATATTTTTTGCAATGAGATTATTTCACTACATAAATTTTGTTTTTATTGGTTTTTTAAATACTAAGCTTTAATATAAAAAATGATACCCAAACAATATGATTATACAATAAAAAAAGACTAGTTGTTGCGAACAACATTTATTGATGATTTCGTCATATGGAACCAATGTTTTTTTTTCTAATGAAAAATTGCCATTTTAAAAAAAAAAGTAGGTCGTCCACTTGTAAGCTTGGATATATATATATAGCCTAAAATTTTGTTGCCATGTTGTTGCTTAATTACATATGGATGGAAAAAATATTGCCTTCATAGTGATGGATGTATGCCACGTACCACTTCACTAGCTATTGCCATAGTGCCACCACATGTTGCCATTTTGCCCATTTCCACCATTGATTGTTTACCAATTTGTCACGGTTGAATCTAGGTTGTTTGTGAGCTTTCTCTCCTCTTTTAGGTTTCCTTTTACCACTTCATCTTTTTCTTGCAAAAGGACGTCGCTAGAAACCTTGTTTACCTTTTGAAATTATGTGACTTGTACAAGTTGTGATTCATGAATTATGAATGACAATGAACACTAAGCTAAGCATGTTGTTTAAGCCTTAGAGGCTAATTTGTTAAGAGCTTAGAGGAGTTAAAAGTCAAAATCAAGCAACAAAATACAAGCTTTGAAGGTTTTTTTGCATTCATTGATGTTTTTGCTTAAAGGTTAGGTATGTACCTTGAAAATCTAATCAACAATTGGGATGCAACTACAACTTATAAGTTGTTGGGACTAGCACCTGCATTTTGTAATTCACTACCATTTTTAATGATGAAGGCTAAAATTGCAGCTTGCTTGATGATTTGTTGCAATTGGCAACTTGCTGTTGGAAATTAGATTCATAAAAAATTGCAATGGAGGTGGCAAAATGGTTGTTGGAATGTGGTGGGGACTAAGGAAATGATGAAATGGATGTTGGAATGTGGTGGGGACTTGTGAGATGACAAAATGACTATTAGTGGGCAGTGGACATTGGGGAAGATGGCGTTTTAGACTATAGTTTTGAACATCAAAACTTGAAGTTGCATTATCATATGAAGTTCCATGTTCCAACCACCAAGGTCTAGACATGTATTTTAATCTTTTATTTTGATTGAATGTTGCCACTTGCAGATGGTGTCACGATGTACATTATACACTTAGGACTTAGGAATTAATGAATCTTTACATGATGTTCGATCTTGTTCAAGGCAATTAACTTTTGAGTCATTCAAGAACCCTAAACCTCAGTTCTCGGCTATTGGCCGCTAGCTACAATATCTTTTGTTTCCTTACTTGTTTAACTTGTTTTTGTTCAAGGTAGCTAAGTTGTTTAAGAACCTCGAACCCTAATTCTTGGCTCTTGAATGTTAGTTGCAATATTTATCCTTACTTGCTATTCAACTTATAAATTGTCATTTTTGTTCAAGGAAATTGAGTCATTCAAAAATTAAAAACCCAAAACCTTGATTCATGGCTTATAAATCATGGCCACATTATCCCTTGATTCTTGCATCTTGTTTCTTGATTTGTTTTTCAACTACTCATGTTTGTTCAAGGCAACTAAGTCATTCAAGAACCTTAAATCCTAATTCTTCTTACTATTTATTTCTTGTTGTTCATTTTTTACTTTTTGTTAGGGCATTTTAAATTGATGGGGGTTGTAACTAATTTTTGCTAGCTTGTGCATCATTTTAGGATTTTAAAAAATGGTACCCCTCTTGTGCCATCAAAGATGAAACTGTAGAAATATTTTTTGACTTCTTGAAACCCTATTGATTTTACTCCAATTTGCTTTTGGTGATGTGGCTTCATCCATTAATGCTATAGGGTTTTGTGGCATTTTTAACGATTTTGGTAATCAACAACCCACTAAAATTGATGTGCCAGTCATCAATATAATTGATTATTTAGCCAATATACTACAATGCACACATACTTGATTAGGATGGGGACCTTCTACCAACAAAAATCAACAATTATTTAGCTTAATTTGTTATGGGGCCATATATGTGTGCCTTCCAAGTTAAAACTACTTTTGTGGCCTAAAGCCTTTTACTTATTATTGTAACAATATTGGTTCAAGGTGCCATGTTTAAATTTAAAGACTTCACAATATAAAAATATTCATTCCAAACCTAAATATATGTAAATTCCCATATTGTTAGCACATTCAACATGTTTAATAATAAATTGGGAACCTCAAACTTGTTGCACCATATAGACATGATGAAAGGCCTAAATTTTAGAGGAATTTCAGTGAATCAAACTGTTACATAATAGTTTAAAGTAGGTTCCAAAAAAATCAAACACATCTAAAACATGTGCACGACGTGCAAGAGTCACTTTGTACTTGATGCACATAACATTCTTCACTTGTATAACACATAGATATTATATAACCATTTGAGTCCTCACAAAAAAAATCTTTCCTTTTTTGTGTGTGTAGTAGACCAACTTTTTGATATTCAATTTCAAAATGGTTTCCCTTGTAGTTTTGTTGTAAGGAATCTAAAAAATAAAAATAGTCACTTTTTTCAACATGTGTAACTTTTAACTACCACAAAATTTTGCACTTACATGTAAACATATTATAAATATCCATAAAATGGTGCCCAATCCTATGCCCCTTTTCATCCTCACTTGGCCATTTCATCCCCAGTTGCAAGTATCCTTACAATCCCCTAAATTTGGACCTTAACCTCAAAAGTAAAACTGAAAAATTTTAAATTATGACCATGGTTTATTTTTGTAAAATTGCATCTAGGTCCACTTTGTGCCTACCTACCTACTAGGCTACCTATAGAGTATACTTACCTACCTACCTAGGGGCAAGAGAATTCAACCAAGTTTGCCTCTAAATAAGATATGAAAGATAAAAACCTAAAACATATTTCACAATTTTGGCTACATGTTAGAACCCAATAAAGAAAGTTGACAAATTTTCCAAAGAAATGTTGAATTTGGTGACTAAAATACTCAAAAAAACATATTTCTATCATATTGAAAAAATTGGCTACATTTTGCCCAAAAAAAGATGTTAATAAATTCATCCATTGTCTAATTTCCCCAATTTCATCCATTTTTTTGTTTAATCAATACCCATCTATTTCATAATTGAAAAGGATTTTACACAAGGTGCATTTAAGGAATTTGATTATTGGGAAAATGTTCTTCAAAGGATTTGAATCCTCATTATTTTCAATCAAAAATAAAACTTGAAAAAATACATCAAATCTCTATCCTTGAAACATTAAATTCTAGTAATAATTAAATATGCTTTGGGATTTATTACTAAATGCCCAAACTTGGTACTACTTACATGCAAGCCTAAGCACTAATTTACCTACACATATTTAAAGTTTTCTTGTTTTAACAGGCTAAATATTGTCATGGTGCACATAAATCATTTACCCTATTGGTTGACTAAAAGCCCAAATGCCATAGTACCTTGGTAGCTTTGACACATGTTTGTTGAATAATTAATTAATTTTGAATTTTCATTTCAAAAAATGGAATAATGATATTAAAATAAATTGTAATTTTATTAATGATGGATCAACAATTGATTGAAGATGTAATGGAAACCTATTCAACTTTAAATGTTTTGTTTAGTATAAAATTGGGAGTTTGAAATTTGTACCATTACATGTGCACATATCAAAGTTATAAGGGTGGTTGGACCCATAATTAATCATAGAATTTCAACTTTTTATTATTATGTGCACTTGAACTTGATGAACTTGATAATCTCTCTTGACTTTTAGAAGGATGGGACTTTTTACTACTTATTTATTTTTTGGGGTAATGAAGGTAAATGCTTATATTAATTACAATTCCATTATTTCACATACCTCTTTAAAAATTTCACAAAGATATATTAACTTGATAATTGATTTTTCAATAAGGGGTAAGTGCATGGTAGGGTGGACCAAAAAGCGGCAAGAATTTACAAAATTGAAAGTCCATTTCCTTTGTATTTTTTTTGAGCTTCGAAATGTTTTTTGTAGTTGGGTAGCAATAATGCATTGATTCCAAGTGACCTTTTTCCATCAAAATTTTTATTCTAGTAGATCTCATTAATTAAAACATACTTGCAAAATTTCAAACTAAATCATTTTTTTCAAAATGAAATGGACTTTGAGAAAATGTGCTTATTTTTCACCAAATAAAAGTCCATAGGTCATAAAATTCATTAGATATGAATCAAACCATTTCAAGCTTGATTTCATTATTAAATTTAGAAATAAAAACCAATTCCCTAAGTGTTTTTGAAGTCCATCCTAGAACCAAACCAAAGTCCATTCATTTAATTGTTGCTAGTGTTACATACCTTGATTTTCAATTTCAAAAGTTCATAGATCCTATAATTTTATATATTTTTCATACCAATCATTTCATTACATATATATTGAAGTTTGTAATTTCGAAACGAGTCCATTTAATAATTCAATAATCTACAAAAAAAATAGTAATTAAAATCACATTTAGGTGGTAGAAAAATGGATTATGTTACTCCAAATTTGGTCCACCCTACCATGCATCCACCCTAAGGTAAATAGTAAACCAAATCTAGATGATGAATTTGAAAAATAGAAATGAAAGAAAAGCACATGAATCAAATACTATCAACCTAAAACAAGGTCAAACAAACTTGTTTTCCAAGGGAATAATCAAAAATCAAACAAGGCTTCCATTGATAATAAGTAAAGGATGTAGGATTTAACACAAAAATGGAAAAATATAAAAGTTCCAAAGTTAATTAATAGATTTTAATGTACTAATTCATCTTATTAACAATTAGTATTTGAAAATGTTTAGTACACCATAATCATATATATTTAATGTTTTGATCAATTTTAATTATTTATACCCTTCATTGGTTATGTTTTTGTTTTCAAATAAACATAACCCTTTTATATATTAATTAGATTGCAATTTTAACCCAACAACCAATATATGGGACCTTCTATTTTTATTTTCATTAAAAAATTCAAATAAGAGTGCCCCCCCCCTATAGTGGAACATGCTGGCCATCCAAAAGTCCATTTTGATAGTTTTCACATTTTTGTTAATATTTAATTCTAATTTTTATGTGCAAATTATGTAATGTAGGGAAATTTTTCAAATTGCCAAGTTGCCCCCACATAGTTGCCCAAAATAGGTTCGAATAGTAATCAAGTATATATACCTACACAATGCCAAACATACCAAAATCATTTGGTATTTGATTCATAACACATATTTGATTCTATGCATAAAGCACATGATGCCATTTGGGTCCTTGCAATAGAAATCTCACCTTTTTTTTTGTGTACATAACATTTTTTTACATGTAGTTAACATGTGTCAATTGTGCATGTTTCCATGGTACGATGTAGACAAAAAGGAGTCACAATGTTGTAGTTCTCATTGCAACACATATTTGAGGTGGTTTTTCAACTTGTAGGGACTTGTCATAAAGATTGTAATTTAACAAAGGGATTGAGAAACACTAGTTTAAAAAAGAATTCATCCATGAAATTGTGTACATACAACAAAAACAACCATGATGAATAATATTTTTCATGAAAACTTTAAGTTTGTCGTAAGGTAATAATGTTTTAAATAGTTTTTAATAAACTATTAGTGTATAATTACATAAAGGCAATTTAGTATGAATTAATTATGTGAGTAGTAGTTGCAATGTGCGAGAAAAGGAAAAACATGAAAAGGAATAGGAAGATTGGTCGACAAGTTTGTTGCTACATTATTGGTTTCCTTTGTTTTTTGCCTTTTGTAGCATTGGAATAGAACTTTTGTATTATCAATTCTTTTAATTGTTTATTTCTTTTAGGGTTGAAATCCTGATGAAAAAAAAGTGTGGCTATGGTAGGATCGAACCATCAATTGATATATGCCATGGCACCACTCCTCTTTGTACTCTCCACCTCTGTCATTCCCTTATGACAACCAAGGCCTAGTAGGTCCTTTCAAATGCCCTATTAAGGACGATATGTTTTTGAGCCTACCCCCTCTTTTCTGTCTCTATTGCTTTTCCTTGAATTCTCGTTAGGTCTTGGTTTTCCATCCCTTTCTATTGATCTAACATTCTTGTTGTTGATGCTATGATGAGGGAAAACAAAAATTTCAAATTTTTTTTGGCTAAAGCCATATCTTTTTTTCTTATTTGGAAGTTTGTTTTTTTCCTTTTTATATAACAATCTTGGTTGCCATCGTCTATGAGTGGCTTGTTTCTTGTCTATGATATCTTCTTGATTTTCACAATAGTGTTTTCCACTAATTATCATTAGACTATGCAATGATGATGTAAGTTTGGTGACTGAATGTTAACACTTTTATACTAGCAACACAAAGGATAAACTTTTGTTATTTGTGAAGTGTTGGACTATGATTGTTTTCTATACATTTGTATTATTTTTCTTCTTCTTCTTATTTGGCAATGTCATCATTATCTCTACTATAAAATCATGTTAATTTGCATGGAAATCCAAATTAACATTGTGTTAGACTTCTTAATTTATGAATTGTAAACTAGCAATCTTGAATTCTCAATCTAGATGAAGGAGGGAAGAGGATGATGACATAAGGTCTTTGAAATACAATTTTGATCATGTTGTACCTATCTATGTAGAAATATTGTATTTGCCTTGTTTCTACCTCCCAATCGCTTGCTAACTTTACAACAGTGCACAACACATGTTTTTCACTAAAATAGTTGTGTCATGTTGCATGTGGAGAAGGAAGGAAGCAGATTGCTTTACTTTGATGAATGTTGATTGTTGTTTTGCTAGAACGTGTTGTCAACCCCCACCATGTATGTACATTACATGTGTGCCTCAATTGATGAATTATGTGTGATTTCGGTCCTTTTGTGTGTAAAAATGTTTTGAAGAGAAGATTGGTTGTATTGACAACCTCAATGAAAGTTATTATAGCAATGTTGTGCACATCACTTTGAAAAGCTTGGTTGAATGAGAATTTGACCAATGGTGTTGGTTGCAGGGTGCAAATGTATACAATATTGGATGGCTACTAAGTATATATGTTGTCTTGTGCAATTCCTTTTCCCCTACCATTGGTATTCTTCATTGCACTACTATGGTATCTTTGTAAAAAAGTTTGAATATTGGTTTCCTTCTATTCCATTTTCTATCTATGTTGGCAAATTCTTGTGTATAAGCTATATGTCAACTTTTATTTTTATCCTTGTTTTTGTCTATTATTTGTCTACTTGTGTGTCATTACTATATGATTTTGGATGTTAATTGGCGTATATATAGCCTAAAGTGCTCCAAATTATTCTAAAAGAGTGCAACCAGACAATGGGGGGGGGGGTGTTTAGGCCATTTCCACATAGACCAAGGGAGAAGATGTGTGCTTATTATATGACCACATGAAATTACAGCTTTGGCATTTCTTGTCACTTTGATCACCCAACCTGGGTGTGTGTTAAGGGCATTGTAAACTTGAAGGAGGTCTATTAGTAGTTTGAACACTTTTGCTACAAGATCATGCAAGAATGTTGATTGCATTGCCTTTTAGAAGTTGGTAGGATTTGTGTTTCATGTATAGGGCTGCAAAGCTTCTCAAGTTGCAAAATTGTGCAATTTGGAAATGATCACAACATCTTTAAGCAATGTTAGTGGATGTGGACACACAAATGACTACTTTTGTGACTCCTACAGACCTAGCTACTTTGCCTCAATGGCTAGGGGAAACTATGTGTGTAATGAATATTTGAAAATTCAACACCTATTCCAATTGCTTTTTGTCCAAGATATCACACTGGGCTAATTTCATTGGAGGCCTAACTAATATATGGAGGTGGCCATGTATTGGAGCCCACCTTCTCAAGGACACAACCACCAAGTGGCTCTTGTTGAGAGTTGCATCTAAATCTAGTGTTCATGAACTTGGTTACTAGCTTGCATTTTGGCACTTTGTGTCAGACAATGGGGTGGGTTCATGGCCCAAGTAAAAATTTCCTTTCATATATTATGTTCAAGGATTTATCTTCCATCTTTTTTGTTCCTACACTTTTGGTCTAATTCACTCTTCTTGGTATTTGCAAAAGTTCAACAACATTGAGTGGGCAGATATGTTGACTTGTAATCTTGTTGAGAATGTGCATAACATTGATGAAAATACAATTGTAATTGAATTTGTTGTACTTTCAAATGGATAGAGCACTAATATGTATCAATGTGTTTTTAAAATTTTCATATCATAGTCATAATTTATCAAAATTTTCATGTAAAAGTATGTTGGAAATTTTGAAAACCCAACTAGTTTAAAATATATATTTTCATCCATTTTCTGATATGAGAATTCCTCACATTTTGTGTGTAGCTTACTATAAACTCAATGGAGTACACCATTGTTTCATAATGAAATTAAAAAATTTTGAATAGGTTTTTTCATGTTTATGCCACAAATGTGATTCTGATTGCATGTGTGACTACTTTTTTAGCATACTTTACCATGCTTTCACCCACATGGCAATTTTCTATTAGTTTATACAACATTTTTCACACAATTTTTTTAATTGAATATCAAATTTGAGCCCAAATATGACATATAGGTAGATGCAATGACGCGTTCCCAAGTTCCTAGTTAAACCCAAATTGGGTCTATGTTACTCAATAGTGGAATTGTGAAGATTTCGGGGCACACTCCTAGCTCTCAGCACTAGAAGGGGTAGAGGGCCATGCTGAAGCTCCGGGATGGGATTAGGAAGAGTGACAAGCTTTATTTACTTACTCGAACCTACATCAAACCAACCAACAAGTTGGTTAGTTCATTTTCTAGAGCACCCTTGGTGCTAGGACAAGCCACGGACAACTCTGGACTCACATGATTCACCACGGTTCGGACTTGGGGGAAGCCACCACCTTCCCCCATATATTATATTTTGTGCCTCTCCGTGGCACCCACATCTGAATGGCTTTTTGTCCCGGGACTCCCAAAGAGGAGTCCCAAAATTGTCCCGGTTTGGACTCCTAGGACTTTGCGAGGTCATAACTCTTTGCTCAGACCTTCGATTTGGATGAGGTCTAAAGCAAACTTGTAGCTCTCCTCAAAAGTTTTCCAACAGTGTGTTGCACTCAACCTGCACACATTAGGGTCAGGTCGATTCCTGACTTTTAGTGGTCGGGAGTCAAATTGTTAATTTGACTCCCGGCCCTTCTTTTTGCCATAACTTGTGTTGCAGATGTCAAAATGGCCCATGCGAGGCCATTTTCGACATCTACACTTCAATATCTTTCCAATGATATAAAAAACACCATAATATGAGGTGTTTTGGCCCCTACAATTGAACTTTGAAGTTTCAGGAGTCTCAGAGGACTCCCAAGTCCCAATTTCGGGAGTGTGAATTTCATCCTCACACTCTCTCAAGGTAGGGTTGCGACATGCAAGCTATGGTGGTTCAATATTGGCAAAAATTACACTCCCTACAAGTTCATACAAAATCTTTAAAATGAATCGAATGAACATGGTTATTAATTTTTTAAATGCTACTATCATAATATTTGAATAATACATGTTCAATCATTTACAAACTTTCCCAAATCTATGTGAAAATTTATATTTCATGTAACTAATGTCATTTTTTAATTTGGAAAATCCTAAAAAAAAACCCAAAAAGTTTAAAGGAATAATGCTCGATCTACAACTTTCCAAAAAATATGTTTTTGGGACAAAGAAATTGAAAAAGAGACAAAAATTGCAATTCATATGGACTTATGAAAATATGGTCAAATTATAACCATTCAAAAGTCCCTAACTATTAAATGGTTAAGGTTTTCAAAAAAACGATTCCTCATATGAGTTTATCATTTAGTATAACATTACATATTGAATCCCAATAATAAGTTTGGAATGTGACTTAATATAAATTTTTCCATTTTGTGGTGTTCTAATCAAATGAGTAGTCCATATTTTTCAACTTCAAAAGTCCATTATTACTAACAGATGAATTTTTTTCTCTATAAATAACCACACAATTCTCTTCATAATGAAATTATTAATCTAGATAGAAGTCCCAATTAGTAGATCTAAGGATATATTAATCACCTTATGCATTGAATAAATGGTACCTAGGGAAAAAACACTATTTCTTAACAAAAGTGAGCCACCATAGTTTGCATCTACCCATATAACATGGTAGAAACTCAATTTTTTTTGCATCAATCCTTACATTATAGTCAAATCTATAACTTTACTTTGAACCATGATTACAAATTCAAAATTGTAATAGTGTAAAAGGGCATTCAAGAATTAAAATCTAAAAAGGTATATGTGTTTTTACTTTTTGAATGTTTTGAACACATGGATCCCTTCTTGTGGAATATATCAAAGTTTACAAAAAACTTTAAATGATTTGGTGAACATTTGATAAGAGAAAAAGAATTTTGATACAAAAAAAATCACATGTCCACATGTTTTTCCTAAGTGTTTTACACATATAAAAGGAAACATGGTGAATTTTCATGAAAATTTTGTAGTTGCAACTTTGAAACTATAAGAAATTTATATATATAGTGTTCCCATGGCGATTTTTCAAATTTTCAAAAAATAGTTGTTAAGGATTGTCCACACATTACTTGGTTTTTTTTTCATGATTTCACCCCTTGTTCTCATGTGGCCATTCCCGCTTGTCATCCCAATAATGTTGATGACTTGCACGTCCGTGGGTTGCCATCATGTGTTGCACAAAATTTGTTTCCTATACTTTCTCAAGGTGGCATTTCTTGGCTGACACAAAGTATGTTTCCTATACTTTATGTTTGACTCTCAACACATGAAAAACAACCCTTGGAGTTTATTTAAAGGTGAGCCTTTCGCTTCAAGTAATTTCTAGGTTCCTTCAACCTACACACTGAATGTAATCAAACCTTCAAATGCAAGTAGTTGGCCCACATCTCATTATGGCAAGAAGGTGAAAAGGCTTTCGGTGTTTAAATTAATGCAACAACACACCAACAATTGGGATGTCGATAAATTGTTCAATCCTCTACTGGTCTGCCCCCTGGGTATGGACGAATCTATAGCATATTTTGTGGCCACAAATGTTTCAATGTCACAATTGGAAATTACCCATGTTGTTTTTGCATATATTTTGTTGTCATGTATGCAGCTTCTTTAGGCGAGCGAAGAACATGGGTGCAATGTAAACACCTACATCATATCCTACAAAACATAATGTATTATGGCAAGTTTGAAAAGTTTATTCATTATCTGGAGTTGGGATGAGGTTTAGTTTTTATTGGCATGTGTTAAAGTATTTGAAAGCCAATGACAATATAATAAAAATGTAGTTGCATTAGGTTTTGGAATGCCTATTTGCCTATTTCATTTTCACTATTCATAATCCAATATGCTAATGTTGGCGGAGAACTTCCAACAATGATGCAGGAAAAATGATTTCATGTTGTAATGAATATCATTTCTAGAATACGTTGCATTTTTCACATCCTTTAATGAGCTAATAATTTTTGTTTTGGTGATTATTTCTAATGTGGTTTGCAATCTTTAAAAGACCCCCATGTTTATGGGTACAATTTTGAACCACCATTTTCACCCATAAATACCTCCAAAAAAAAGTAGTTTGTGTTTTGAAATTGGAGCCTTATCCATGTGGCAAAATATTTTGCAACAAAGAATATTTTGCCATATCATAAAAGCAAATCCACGTGGCATGACAATATTCATAGAATATTTGATGATGTGGCATGGAATATGCTATAAGGATTCCTTGTTGTTCACTTGAGCCCATTCACCCACTCACCATTCGCTACTTGATGTTCACCCACTAGCATTGTTGGGTATGTACCTAATAGGTAGGTATGTAAGTAGGTAATACCTATCTAGGTGCCTATGTAGTGTAATTAAATTTCAATTTACAAGTTGGTACCAAATAGTAAGTAACTACATAACATAATTATTTTGTTGATTTGGTTGGTACTAAGTAGGTAAATAGTTAGGTAGGTTAATAAGCAACTAATGTTGGATGGGCATTAAAATTTCTTGATAATAAGGTGAAAATACACTAAGGGTGAACCATTTTTGTTCAAAAAAGGTGATGTATAACAAGTATTAAAGTACGTAGTAAGCTAAAATCTTGATGGCATCCTTTGGTTATCCTAAACACAAGTAAAAAACTTTAGAACATACATAACCATATTTTTGAACTCAAGTTCATTTTGAATCAAAATTAGTTTTGATCCAACAATTAAATGAGGAGGATCAGATAAAATCAATGTACACAAAATATATAACTTACAATTTTTTAGCGACCTTAGAGCTTCATGTTTATGATTCATAAAACATTACCAAAAAAAAAAAAAATTGAAAAAAAATTGCAATGCTCATCTATAAAATCTCCTCCTCTTTGATATGGTAGTGGTTTTTTCCTAAAATAAAATATTATTATGCATTCATTATTAAACAAATGCAAAAAACACATTTTTTGAATGGAATTTCATCCAAAAACTTTAAATTTCTAAATTATCCTAGCTTTAATTGATGTATATCAATATCATACAATATAAAAAATTCACCGAAAAATTCCATCCACAACCTTAGTTTTGAAGTATATATTCAAATTTTCAAACTTTGTGATGGGTATTATTTTGTCACGAATATACTCCATATGTTCAAATTTTTTAATGTTTGTTGAATTTTTAAAAATAATTGATTAGATGAAGTCTAAATCTAATCAAATATACTTAAAACAAACAAAAATAATCCAATTTGTGATGTCTATACATTCCAAAAAAATTAATTGTAAAAAGATTATATGTGCGACTACAATTTTGGGGGAGTTTAGTGTGCTTTCACCCAATAGTCAAAGTTAAGAGTTAGAATTTTTTTTTAAACAACCAACTAGGTTTGGGTTTATGGGTTTAGAATTTTCAAAGGACCAACTTAGGTCTAGGTATTAAGGATCATAATGTTAAGCATGTATGCCAAGGGTTGGATATGTTAAAGGTGGTTATACATTCCCATGTTTTTAACAAAAACCTTAATTGATATCCAACAAGGTTTTTTACAAATCACAATTTTTTTGATAGAAACTCGACCATGTATGTCTATTGATTATTTACCTAGGTATCAAAATGGAAGGTTTAATATTTTTTTGCATTAAAAAACCTACTAACATAATGTCATATACGTAATTCTTTTATGTCCAATATAATAAAAGGGAAATTAACAACCAATAAACATAAAGTTTCAAAATTTTATTGGAATCATACACAGGCATTGTTTTATTTCTAACTTCAAAACTAATTAAAGGAGGTGAACTTAATGTGAAACAAAATGATATTTTTTTGTTAGATTGGTTCAATTGCATATGGTTCAACATATGGTTTGATACTCAAAGATAGAAAAATAAACAATACACAATGAAAAAATAGACATCAAATCACCCAAGCTCCCTCAAATAAACACCCAAAGGAGGAAAAACAAAAAAAGGAGCCTTCAAAAAAAAACTTTCAAATGAATAAACTATCAAACCATCCAAATGCCCTCAAACAAACCCCCAATTAAACCTTCAAATAGATAAACCCTTAAATCACCCAAACACCAAATTACCTTAAAAGCTAAACAAACCATCTTACATAGACATATCTTTAATCCCAAATTGCCCAACTCCTTTCAAATACACATAATGCTAAACAAACCTTCAATTTCGGGCCACTACAAAGCACCCAATATACATCACATCCCCCAACTTTCAAGCATAAACACATCTTCAAATTGAATAAGATGAAAGTTTCACAATCCAAAAATATGGAAGAGTTTTTTGTGTATGAACCCTAATTCAAAAAAAATTCATCATCCTCAAATTCACTTGGTCCTCATTTAAGGACATATGGTTGACTATTATGAAACAAAAAGCAAGAAACTTTAGACACCTCCACATTTGAAGGAAAAATAAAACACAATTCACAATTGTCACACCATCCTCATAAAACGAATCATGGGATATCTCAAATTTCTTCATGGTCCATTTCATCCACAAATTCAACATCCAATTCCTCTATTAAATTGGATTATGCTTCATGTAGTACAACCACCAAGTTTGAATGTTTCAAACAAATAACTTGAATATCACATGGCCAATTTTGGTCACAAAAATCAGCTTGTCCAAATTTTCAATTTGAACCCAACATTTTTAAAATGCTATGAGGATTGTTCATAAAATGGACAAAATTGTTCAATCTTGATTTGGTTGGCTAGGATTCCAAAACATTATCACATTAATATAATCAATGTGGGAAACTTTTGTTCTTGTATCTACCACCATGTTAAAGTGCATTTACATTTTCATATCAACAATAGAGTAATAAAATCCACTAAACTCCCTTGTCACAATGTCTTTGTATGTGTTTGCACTATTGTTGGCCTATCGAAACTAACTTTCAAAGCCCACAAGTTTTTTCTTCTACAAGGTTATCATGAACCCTTTGGTGATAAAGCTCTTCATATATGATATTCTTTGCAAAAAAATTGCAATCATCTTTTTCTTACTAAAGTCTACATACAAAAAAAGGTGTATCAAAAAAAAATCTACTTTCTGTTAGAACTGAAATTCAAGAATAAAATCTTTATGTCCTCAAAAGTAAAGGAAAAAAAAAATCTTCATTTATGAATCTACTATCCAATAAATAAAGATATTTTAAGTTTATTTTTAGGACTTATTTATTCAAATAATTTTTCAAATATAATGATCATACATTCTAAAGGTTTGGTTATAATAAAAAATAAAAAATAAAGAATTTTTAGATTTTATTTTTAGAACCCACTTTTTTGTTTTATATGTATGATGTGGGGTAAAACTAAAGGCACTCACTTTTTGTGTCCACTTTATCTTGCTTGGACCCTTTAGAAATATGACTACAGTTGAATTAAGTATGAATTGAATTGAATTGAATTTTAATTCAATTCAAGGTGCATGTAATGTCATTCAATACTTTCATCCAAATGGAATTTCATTTTCACAAACTCAATTCATTTTTTTCATCACTTGATAATTAGTTAATTTTCATTGGTAATGTGTAGCAATGTAGAGCCCAAATTTGATGTTGTACTCTTAGTGGAAGGCATGCAGAGAAATGATGAAGGAAATAAAATGATTATGTATGACTAAGTTGAAACGTCATGCATTAAATGTTCAAGTTTAATTTCAACAACCATTTTAGTAGTGTGTCACATTTCACATGATGACAATCATGTCTTTCACTCACAAATTCATTATGGATAGTGAAGATGTGGTTTATTCACATGGGAAAAATTACAAAGAAAAAAATAATGTTGTGGGTTTCAAAATAAAAGCAAATAAGGTGTGCATTACAACCCAAGTAAGTGGATAAAAAAGTTGCTACATATGGGCCCAATCAATTCCTTGTCATGACCAAGTAAATACTAGTGTTGTGTGGTTATTTCATTTTGCAAATAATTAGTAATTTTGATTCTTTTAAATTTAAAAATAAAAAATTGGTCATTTTTATGAAAGAACCAGCAAAAAAGGATTATTGTAGATTTTTTTAATTTAAAAAATTGAAAAGCAAGGTTTTATACCAAAATTAGTTTTTAATTTTATTTTTTCACCCCTACAAAGTAAGTGGATATATACTCAAGTTGACAACTTGAGTATATGGGTATTTATAATGGGTATTTAACTAATGGGTATTTATAGAAAAATCCAATAACCACACAACATTAATAAAGGTCATCACATTAGTGCTACCTCTTTTACTTTGATAATTTACATTCTCTCTATCTGATTAATGGAACCTAATAACAACTAACACCTATTATAAGTCTTTTGTACACATGTTATATATATTTTAATTTTTTAATTGCATACCTTATTTTAATTTTTGGAATAAACATAATCCTATTATATAACTAATTTAAGTATAATTTTTCATGACAACAAATATATGGGACCTAACTTTTACTCGTGTAGTTTTTTAATACAAAAAAGAGTGAACACCCTCCCCC
>Ga0209611_10008004_pt1 | contig 16733 bp, 14 predicted proteins | sample S1TSphgellanicum_3_FD_187693 | JGI IMG/M metagenome (GOLD analysis project Ga0209611, IMG submission 187693) | Host-associated microbial communities from peat moss isolated from Minnesota, USA - S1T2_Fc - Sphagnum magellanicum MG (SPAdes) (version 2) | ecosystem: Host-associated > Plants > Peat...
ATCGAATAGAGGAGTGTTGAATATCTAGCCATTGGTTGTAAGGTTGCCATCGCATTCATCATCATCTTCGGAATGTGCAAAAGGAAAGGCATATAATGTGAAGATACAGTTTGTGCATATGATAATTTAAGACATAGATAGAACTGGAACATCTATAGTTGAGTTTTTGTGCAAAAGTAGACAATGTTGGCGTGCAAAAAAACAAACAGGATCATGAGCTACATCAATAGATTTGATGTGCATTGAAAAATCAAAGGAAGATGTAGCTAAGGAACATCATTTTGTGGAGGCACAGACAATGCAGAAGGATGTAAGGGAGGAGAACATTATTGCACAAGAAAAATAGTTATTCACAGAAGTGTAGTTGATAGTACATCAAGCAACAGAGGTGCGGACAATGGTAGAAGCACAATGAAGGTTGATGGAGATCGAACAACATGAAGTGGAATCGATAGTGAACAAAAGACGCACAATCCTAGATAGAGCTACATTTCTAGAGAAAGGTATTAAAATTCCAAATCCAAAGCATTTTATGTGGACAGAGGAAACAAAACTATGACAAACATATAGAATAGATGGAGAACTAGAAGGATATTGTTATGGAAAAAGACTAGGTTTCTAAAGCAGGGCTTGTTCCTTTGTTTCTGATGGGGAGGGAACCATCAATGCCCGATGTGATGTTGGAATTTTTGAACACATTCTTGATCAAAGGCATAAATATCTACTTTGAGCATAAAGATAAGGTGTATGTAATTAGCAAACAATTAATTGTAGATGTTTTTGGAGTGTGTGTGGAAGGGTATGTAGAAAAACGTAAAGGACAAGTCAATAAATCATTAGCAGTTCAGGCATTATACAATTGTAGACTTGCACCTGCAAATTTTTCTACTGATCAATGGAATGCAAAGAGTATGGGTTTGCCATACTCTGTTAGATATCCTACCTTATATCTACATTTATCAAAGGGAGAAGGTACAATATTTTGACAACAAAAATGTTATTACATTGGTGAGAGCAGAGAAGGGGTAGTAGGTAGATTGGGCACAAATTATATTCAATAGTGTATGTAGTGAGTTGGATAGGTGGTATAAGTATGTTAAGGAAAATAAAGAGGATAACAAAGATACCTATCGATCTACCTTAGTATTAGCAAAAATATTTCAGTATCTATTTGTGCATCAAAAGGACAATCCACAAAAACCACCGGCCAAGGTTTAAAAAATTAAGGAGGAAATGTAAACAACATTAAAGAACAGAAAGAAAGCTATGACATACTCTCCAATAAGTGTTTTCAAGAGGAAGACCAAAGTTGAGGAAGGAGGAGCCTTAGGTTTAAAAGTGAAGTGGGAATAAAAAAACACATATTTGAAGGCACATAAAATGATGAAAGGCAAAGTGGAACCATCTGCAATACCAACAGTGGTCAGGGTAGTGCCACAAATGGTATAAGTAATTAGGCAGACTTCAGCAATACCACAAATGACATCACCACAGGAAATAGCTAAGGGAGCAGAACTAGGGAATTAAGGAGGAACATGACATAAGATTTCAAGAGGGTGAGGAACATCTACACTTCGAAAGGGATGTATGTGAAGATTGGATGGAGACCACTGCAAGTGCAAAACATTTTCAACATTTCCAACAGCATTTGCATCAATAACAACAATAAACACATGAAAGCTTACAAGCTACTAAATTGCAAACGGAGAGAGTGGTGACACAACCTACTTTTAAAGATTTTACACTAGCATAACTACATGTACCACATAATAGGCCACAATTTGTAGAAGGATTTCCATTTGAATTTAAACTGGGGAGAAAAATGGTGTAGGAGCTAGGATCACTCGCAGAAGGATTTGGAGATCCTATGACATAGACAAGTACACCAAAGTCTATGGAGGAGGTAGCTGCAAAAATAATGAAAGCAAATAAGGTATCTAAGTTATTTCAGACCATGGCAATTGTGAGTCTGAATATGGGGAATTTAATTTTAGAGGTAAACACTTTGAAGAAAAAATTCCTTACATGGGAAAAGGAGAAGGGAGTGTCACAGGAGGAATTGAATAAGGAAAGAGAGTTCTAGAAGGGGTATAAGCATAATGTGGAAATATAGAAGAGGAACAAGGCAAAGGCTGAGCAAAAAAATAAAGTGCTCATTAAGAAACTATAGGATGAGAATGAGGAGCTCAAAGGTAGCACAACATAGCTAAAGTCGTAGGATGAAGAATTGCAAAATTTTAAGCAAAAGGTTGAAATCTAGGAAACCATAGAGAGGAAGTGGACAAAAGCATTATTTCTTCATAAGAAACAATAAGAGGCTTTGGATAGTTAAGTGAAAGCATTGACTAAAGAAAAGAAGGAGAAGGAAAATGTTATGACAAATTTGGAATTGATAAATACGAAGTATGTATTTCTATTGTAGTCTAACGAGCTTAGAAGAAAGACAACAAAGGCAAAAAGAGAGCAATTAATGGAGGACAAAAAGGAGTATCAAAAAACTCTGCAACACCCGCAAGCATAGTTGGAGAAGGCACACAAATAAAAGAAGAGTTTGGATCTAGTTGGTATCAAGAAAAAAATTAGAGGATTATGAACAGATGCTGTAGTATTATATACTAATGAGGACGAAGAACAAGATGAAGGACTCTGAGGCAAAATTTGAGGAATGGTGGGAGGTTGCAAAGGAATATTTTACAAAGGAGTTGGAAAAGAATCTAGCTTAACATAGAACTAATGAAAAAATTCTAATGTACAAGTTGGAAGTTTATCAAAAGAATTTTCCAGATCTCATTTGTGGCAATCTAACAAGTACAAAGGTATTGGGCTAGGATGAAAAGATAGAAGCACGGTCTAATGGAACAACTTAGGAGGAAAAAATATAGATTGAGGAATCATAAGACCTAAGAAGTGGAGCAACTTAGGAAGAGGAGGTATATCCAAAAATACCACATGACCTTAAAGAAGGGGGTCAAGAATGAAAAAAACTAGAGGGAATTCAAGAATAGGAAAAGGTGGACACTTTTCCAACACTAAAAGAAAAGATATCCAAGATACAACATTTGGACATTGAACCGCAAACTGAATTAGTGGGGGAGGAGATCGGAACTACAAAGTAAAACGTAGATATCGGACCATTTGTTTTTGTGTAGATTAGGATTATAGGACTGTGCTAGGGGAAACAAATGTTTACAAGGATATAGAATACTATCATTTCATTTCTGTAATTTTACAAGGATTTCGAGGACAAAATCCAAAGTACATAAGGGGTAATGTTAAGGGGGTAAGCTGAGTATGTGATTAGGGATGAACAAGGCATTTAGGATAGGGACTAATCAAGGAAGATTGTAAGTATGAATTTTGAATTCTTGTTGTTTTGAATCATAATGATGTGACTTGGGATGGTTCAAAAGGGGGGAGAGTTCTAGATAACAAGAAGAGGAGAAGATGATGAGACAAGGAGTTTTTAGAAAGAGATAGGAGAGTTGGAGGTACTTGGAGTAAAAAACCTCAAACTCTATTTTGATATAGCACAAATTTTAAGTGTTGTTTTTGGGATTTTTTTCAACAAAACATGGGATTACATTGTAATTTGGATTCATGTTCTTAGTAATATAGAAAAGTAGAAACTTCTATGTTCGTCTTTTGTGTGGATTTTTTGTAGTGTTAGATTATGATGAAATGAATTGTAATATTGTTTCTTGAGTTTTTTCACTGTATTCTGAAGTGCAGATTTTGGTTATATGTAATAACCATGAATCTGATGTGGGAATGAATTGTAGTGTTAAATTTGTTGAAACTTAAGACAAAAATAGTGAACATAGGCATGTGAAATGTGAATATATTGTTATAGTAGTGTGAAACATTATGCAGGAATTTAAATTTCACTTCTACTAATATCAATGGGAATCATAATAAAAAAACTAATTGCAAATGCATCCCATAAGGGATGGTGGAGATGTGGACACATGGCATAATTGCATGTATGTACATTGTATATTAATTACAACATAATTGTTGATTTCATGACACATTTGTAATAGTTTTAAAGTAGTTGCCACATGCAACTAGAATGTAATTTCTAAAAAAAGTCAAACATAGTTAACTACATATGTATGTACAATGTGTATAAATTACTTTATAAAATACCCAATTTCAATTCACTTGCAACTATAATACAACTAACTAATTTTCAGATGTGGCAATTTATTTATTAATACACCATATTTTTAAGGGGATAGTTGCATAATAGTTGTAATACCCAATGGATAGTTGCATAACAGTTATATACGAGTTGTTTTTTAAGTTTTAGTTGCAAGGTAACGTGGTTTCAACGAATGCAATTTCTCGTAGTGAATATTGCCCCCTGGAACGAATCAAAAGTTTTAACACCTTGCCGTAACAACTATAACTCCTCAATAAAAGGCTACAAGTAAACATCCACATTTGTAGCTATTACTGATTCCTTGCTAGGAATTATTTAAACCAACATAAAAAATTAACATTTTGTTACCAACAAAGGCGACAAATTATAATTCAATAGAATTATTAACCATGTAAAGTGACAAGAACTCAAGCCTCCAAATGGGTTCATCCCATTTAATGCCAACCTCAATCTAATGTTTTGTGCTTCAACTACAAATTTAGGCCATTTTTCATAAATGTGCTTCCAATTTTTTGAATTTAGCACGTTTTGAATTAGGCCATCTATGCTTATTCCATTTTTGTGCTAGATCAACAACTCTGCCAAAGTTTTACACATGTACATTTGTAATAACCTTAGAATCAAAAGGAAATGTTGTAACACTTTCCATGGAACACATTGTGATTCTTCCATATACCTATTAGTATTGCACTTGGGATACACTTTGCAATCTTTCAAGGTGCCTCGAAAGAACACACAACCATTAGTGCAGTTGTGAGTGGAATCATAATTTAAACCCAATTCTTTAATTAACTTAAGGGCCTCATAAATTGTGGTTGGCATGTTGTTCCCTTTTGGCAATAATTCCATCTTCAACAATGAGAATAATTTGTCCATGAAAACATTGCTAACCCCATGGACTATCTTCAAATTCAACAACATGGTTGACAACATGTTCATAGAAGAACCTTCAAACAATGGGGTTGATGCTTTTGTGATCATCAACTCCATTATAATTTCATGTTACCTTTAGTTAGTTGGGAAATCAATTCTTGAATTCTCCAAGGGCTCGATGTCTAGTGGGTTTTGCTCTTTATACCATACCCTTGCTGCAAATGATCAAATATGACGAAGGCATCTACAACCATTCTATGAACCTAGACTTTTGGGTCAAGTGTGGGAATTGTAACCAAATTGGGTGTTTTTGAACTCCTAGTTGTATCTATTGTAGGTCCATTTCCTCCTTCTTATCCAAAAAACAACAAGTGCTACTTGTCACTACACTATTAAAATTCTTATTTTTTCAAATTGACCAAATTGACTAGATGGATTTTTTTTTACTAAAAGACATGTATTTACTAGAGGCCAAGGGTTTGAACGAAAATGGGTATTTTTTTATTAATCAATTTGACTAGAGTGACCAATTTGACAATTACTCAAAGCAGACATCTAGTCAAATTGGACTTTAAAATACCACCTAGTCAAATTGGACTTTAAAATACCACCTAGTCAAATTGGTTAGTGGCCCAGTTAATAAGACCACCCAATCTAGTCAAATTGGCAAATGTCAATCAGGACACCTATTATATTCAATCAATATGGCTAATTAAGTAAGCTTAGTCAAAGTGGCCAATGGCCTAATCAAAAGGGCCAATTACAAATTCCTAAACTAATTGGGTATCTTGGGACTACATTTAACATTTTATTATGTTTGACCAATTAGAAAAAAGTTGGAAAATGTAAAAGTTAACTAATCATAACTAACTGAATCATGAACAAATTAATTATGATTAAACTATATATATATATAGTTTATTTAACTATGGTTAAATTGATTATATTAAAATTAATTATGGTTCAACTACCTATGGAAAAACTAATTAAAATTAAAACTAACCATAATTAATCTAACCATGTTCAATTAACAATAGTTTGTTTAGTTGTATATGTTTTAACCATGGTTAATTTAGCCATATTTAATTTAACCATGATTCATTTATCCATAATTAATTATTCCATCATTTTTTTGGTGATTTTTAATTTAATCATGGCTAGTTTAACCATAAGTAATTTAGCAATTATAAATAATTTAAGCATGGTCAATTTAACAATAATTGGTTTAACCTTAACAAATTTAACCATGATAATTAATTTAGGATAAATAAATTTAACCATTATTAATTGAACCATTATTGGTTTTGCCACAATCGTCACAACCCTAGCCTTGGGCTTACAACCAAAACAAGGGCTTGCAAAGGTGTGGGCCAAGAGTGAAGCCTAGGAGTCACATTTCATGCTCCCAAGAGTGTAGGAGAGTGTGAGGGAATGAACCCCCACATTCCCAAATGAACTTCCACTTTGTGACTTGGAGTCCCAATGGATTATCGAATCTTTAATTTTTGCATAATTGGTTTTGCCATAAATATTTATTCATTAGTTAGTTTAACCATATTAATTTTATTAGTGGTTAGTTTAACCATTTTTAATTTAGCCATGGTTAATTTTGTCATAATTATTTCATTCATGTTTATTTTAGCCATAATTAATTTATGCATAGTTGGTATAGCCATAAAATATTTATTCATTAGTGAGTTTAGCCATATTTACTTTATTCGTGGTTAATTTAGCCATGGTTGGTTTAACCATAAATTATTTATTTTTAGTTAGTTTGGCCATATTTATTTTACTCATGGTTAGTTCAATCATTTTTAGTTTAATCATAAAATATTTATTCATTGGTTAGCTTGACTTTATTCATTTTATTCATGGTTGGTTTCACCATATTTATTTAGATATGGTTAATTGAATCATAATTAGTTTAATCATGGTTATTTTTCCATAATTATTTTAAATTTTTGGTTGGTTTAGCCATTAATAGTTTAATAATAATTAAAATTTCCATATTACTTTAGTTGTGGTTAGCTTCATTATTTTACCAATCACTAGTTTTGCCATACTTAATTTTTCCTAGGTTAAATTATCCACCTATGTAATGTAAATATGTGGCTAAATAACCTAAATACAATTAGCTTATATGTAGGTGTATTTATTTATACATACCCTCCTTATACTCCACCTATTTACTTATATTTTAGCCTATAGGTAACTTAGTTATATAAACTAGGGTAGGCCATTTATATACCTATGATAAATTACTAGTTGGTTAATTAATTATTTACTTAAAATGCATTAATGAATGTGTAATTAAATAGTTAAATATTAATTATTACAAATACATTATTGATAATATATAATGAATTAGGTCAAATTTGTAAGGATTAGTTATAATTTGGTTGTAATTATCAATCAACAATACAACACAATATAATTATCTTGATATTTTATATAATTCAAGGATTTAATATGGTTGTAATTATTAATTATAACTAATAATTAGACATTAACTATTACTAATTTTTACTTTAACTTAATTAACATACATATTACCTACCTATTTAATTATTTATTTACTTAATTTATGTATCTTACATAGTGATTTAGGAATAATGTTGTGTGAATGAAAAGGCTCTAGTGTTGTGTCAACATGAAAATGTTTCTCCTTGCCAAAAGTTTGTCTCATATTGTTTGTCATCATTTCCAAATGATGAACAATATAAATAGATGCACCATAAGCATTCAAAACATAAGAAATATTTTTAAAAGGAAGCCCATTTGAGATGAGTCAATTGAAAAGGCTCAATTTTAAAGGCCAAATTCAAAATGAAATAGGATTTTCCTACCTAGGTCATCTAGGTGTAGGCTTAATTTAAGTGGTGTACATTTAAGTTTAATAAAGGTCATAGCTTAGGTTGCCCTAGCCTACTTTAGGCTTCTATACCTAGTTGCTAATTACAAGTTCCTAGACCTAGGCCTAGGAGTTTAAGTTGTAGGTTCTTAGACATAGGGACCTTAAGAGTAGGTATCTAATTTTAGGTCTAACTTAGGTTATTTAGGTTCTATCCATGTGGCATAGCCTATTCGCCAATGTTTTAATGCCACATGGCATAGCCTAGATGGCCAATGTTTAAATGCCATGTGGTTTAACTTGGGTGGCCATTGTTTAAATGCCACATGGCATTAACCTAATCAAAATGGTGTTTGACTAATCAAAAAAATATTTGACTATTATATTGACTAGTCGAAATGATTGGTCAAAAGTACCAATCGAAATGACTAATCAAATATTTCAACTTAGTTTAGTCACAATGGACAAGTTCAAAATGACTTGTCCAAAATGACTGGGAGGTTTTTTTACACCTATCCAAAATGGGTCTTTTTGGACCAAAATTTGTAGTGAAAAAAATTAAAAAATAAAAAATAGTAGTGCTAACATATCTCTCTAGAAAGTATTACAAATAAATAAATATAATTTCACATGATTCTTTCCCACATTCTAGGGGTACAAAAAAATATTTTTGAAATCAAAAAATCCGATTCACTATTTTAAAAGTTAGGATGCCAAACCATACCACCATTGGCCACTAGAAATATCAATCTCACCCATTCAATCTCAAATGTTTTTAAATTGTAGCCCGAGTTTGACATCTTCCACCATGGCATGAGTTACATGGGCATTCGTAACTTGTTAATCATTGTTGATCTGCTTCAAGCTCTTCATCCTCAAATAATTTTTGGGAAGCAAGGTGCCATTGCATTTGTGCAATTGGCAACCCCTCACCCCTTGACATTCCACAATAAAATCCCTACGTATTACAACTAAATCATTTCAATAAAACTTCAACATTTTGTTTGTTCACATAACTCATTCAAGTCAAGCCATTTTAGATTGCACACATGTTTTCTTATGTTTAGGAATAGAAAAAGTAATGGTAGTTAGGCTACATGGTCAATTCAACTCGTACAAAAAAAATTGGTCCCAACAAGCTAATACAAATCTCTAATTTGCCAAATCCAATTAGGTCCCAAGTCCCAACACACTTATGCAAATATCAAATTTGACAAATCAAATCATGTCTTAACACACTTTTACAAATCTTAATTTTGATGAACCCACGCATGTCATCCAACCACTACCATGTTCAATTTGTTCGATCAATAATTTTTTTTGCATTTAGGAAAGGTGCATAATAATCTACCCCACTAATGCAAGCTCTTCTATCTAGATTTAATACGTGATCCTCTAACATTTAGGGTAATAGCAATGTATCATGATACAATGAAGGTTATGTATGCATTGAAAATGTTAGTACACATAGTACATATATTTAAAAATATGGTTAAATTGAAGGAAGGTATGTACATAGTATATTTCAGCTAAAAATAAATATTTAGTATCCATATGTTTGTCATATTTAACAACTATTGATTAGTACTTGTTTGTTTCATACTTAAACAACCACAGGTACATGTTAACTACTTGGGTTTCTCCTTAACCTCACAAGGGTAATGTGAGCATTTAGTAAAGGTCACTTGCTCACATTGGCAATGTGAACATTTAGTAGAAGTCACTGGTTCACTTAGTATCAAATGTGGACACTGTAGTTCTTGCCATTTCAATTATTGTAAGAATGGACAAAGAAGCGTATATGGCAAAATATACTCAAAAGGGTGCAGAAGGTGTAAAGGAACAAATGTGGGCTTAAGATGGTAAAATCAAATATTCATTTAGAGGGAAAATGGAGGTTGGGAAGGCATTTGTATTTGGGATAAGGGTTGTTGTTTACCTCATGCACTATTGTTTGCTATTCATTGTGACCAAACAACGATGGTGGGTGTGGATGTTATGGTGATGACGATGGCATGTGCGAATGTTGTGGTAGGCATGAATGCGATTGAGCAGGCAATTTTCAGTGCAAATGTCAATGCTCAACCATAAAAAGAATATGATGAAGTTCGATGATGCATCGTCACCCAATATGAGGCAAAATTTGCTTTGATTTTTAGTGTAGATTAAAAGTAGGACAATGAAACACAATTTCTTTTCTTCACAAGTGCCTATTGCTCAAGATTGGTTGCATTTTATAACAATTTTTAATTATGGAAATAGTGGACATTGTGTTTGGGGGCTGAAGTTTTCCTTGTACAAACCTTATTTCATCATAAAAAATTAGGATAAAGTTCAACTTTAATTTCTTGCACATTGTTTTAGATGTCATCCAAACATTTAGGATTCAAATTCCTCATTGCATTCTTTATTGTTTTCTTTTCTCTTTCCTTCTCACTCACTCTCACTCATTCATTCTCTTCCTTGTTTTTTCTTTCTCTTTCATCCACTCTCATTCACTCACCTTTTGGTTTCCTATGTAGTTATAAAACGCATTTAAAAAAAAAATTATGTTGCAAAAAGAAACAAATTGCAAACAATATCATCCATGTTGCCAGTCAACTTCGAAGGTTGAGGGTTCCTATGGATCCAAGCATGAAGCCTCAACACAGCTTTCAACTTTGTAAGTGAATCATAGTGGTGGTTGATAACAATTCAAAGTTGAGTGAAGGATGGGTGAGATTAGACTCAAATTATGGGTAGAAAGCAAATCTAGACAAGGATTTTGACAAAGATGACGTGCAAGATGAAATTGAAGAAAAGTTTAAAGAGAGTTTGGAAGAGGAAAGGCCACAACAATAAGTATGCACCCATTTTTCTAAAACCTTGTTTTTTGTGTTGAGTTGTTGAATTTGTTAGAGTAAGGGTTGTATAGAAGTAGTTGCATACCCCATGTGCTTTATTCCAGGTGTGGCTTGTTAAATTTCTTTTACATGATCAAAATCTTGTTAGTAAGTTTTTGAAAAAACAAAGGCAAGATTTCTTTCTCTATGTTTTTTGTTAGTTTGTTAGGATCCTCTTTATATGCACTACTTATTACAAGGTACATTTCAAATTGCCATGAACATTGTTCTTCTTTTTGTATTTTACTTTGGTTGTCTTGTTCACATATGTCTTTTTGAGTTCTTGTATTTTTTCTTCTAAGTTTGGTAGGTTTGCCATAGTTTTTTCTTTTACATTTATTGATTGGCTACCATTGCTAATTTGTGCATGTTCCCAAAGAAAGGACAAATTGCAAAACAACAACCTAAATGTCGGATTATGAGGTAGAAACAACCCATAGCTCTGCTCAACAAATTGATCAACACTAATGACAATATTGCATTCGGTTCAATGCCAAATGGATCTACCTTTGATGATGAGGGGACTATGAAGGAACCATTGGTTATAGATACCGGGATTCCCATGGTTGTAGACTCTAGTGGTGCTCATGAAGCAACCACTTCTACTCAACAAATGCCAATGGATGCTATAGGTAAATCTTTTGACACCCATCTTTGGGAGCAAAATTTTCAAGTACTTATCAAATACCAAACTTGCAATTTTTTTTCTTTTCAAACATTAATATGTACCCACCTACATCTTTGTTGTTTATTGTTTGGCACTTTAATTGTAGGTCGATCTACAAATGCACAAATGTATATAACAATAGGTTCAAAGGTGCCAAACACAATACCCCAAAATACCTAGCCACCATACATGGGCATACTTGGCCAATACCAACAACCACCCAACCAATACCAAGGGTAGCGTTACCAATACTAATACCTAACTATGCCTAACCAATACTCATAACTCATTGGTCAATACACAATCTCCTAGGCAATACTCCCAACCACTAGGCCAATATTCACAACCAACTCAACATCATATGCCTATGCCATTCAATCACTACCCCCAAGGTATGCCAAACCTAATCACTATTTGCCAGTGCCAAGCACTTAATACTCCCCAATGCCATTTGATCTACTCGATACCCTTGTGTAATTATCCATGCACATGTGGTTTAGTACCCCAAAGTCCTCCTAATTCATTCAACTTAATACCCGTAAGTGACATTTGGCAACAACCTACTAAAGGTTGGATGCCATAAAAGAAGCTTTGGATGTGGGTTTTGAGTATATAGATTTTCCACTTGGCTATAAGTATGTCAAAGGCCAAGTGGTCGTTGTATTGAAAAGTAGGGGTCGCTAGTTGAAGAAGAAGATAGATAAAGGCAAAAGTAAACCACTGAATTGCAGAGAAGCACATTGGGACCAGATGATTGAAGTTCTCAAGCAAGAGGAAAATGTAGATAGGGTTGCACGAATGATGGAAATTCAAGCAACTTAGAAGAATGCATCACAAGTTGGACAAGTTCGTGATATTGGTGTGGAAGAATGAATGGTAAGTAACAAATTTCCTACTTCCTTTAAAAAACTTTGTGATTTGCATTTCCTTGCTCAATCTCAAATTTTGATTTTGGAACCTATGGGTTGGATGGGTTTAGGAGGTTGACCTAGGACAAAAACCTGTAACCGAACATGGGGTGACCGAACAACGTTGCTATTCTGATCCTGATCTTGATTTTGTTTGCACCATCATTTGGTTGGCGGTGCATTACTTCTCATCACTAAGATGTTGCATGGCAGCTGCGCTGGTTTGATCATGGAGGCTCACCACACTTGAAGATGATGGCACATAATTATGGCAAAGGAGGTGCTGGCATTGATGGTTTGAGGCGGTTGGAATGCAGGACGACAACTCAAAGAGCAGGCGGCTAAATGTTGAAAGGGGGATCTTGGAAGTTCGAAGAGGAAGGCGGCAATTGAGGTCGGGTCCGGAGAGTTTGGAGAGGCTAAAGGTGCTAGGGAGTAGAAAAATAGTACAGAGAGGAAGTAGAGAGGAAGGAAAGGAACAGAGAAGAACAGAGAGACTTTGGAGAATGAGCAGGAGCTTAGGAGAGTGCTAGTTGCTGATTTCTTCCGCTGCGTTGGTAACGAGGGGATGGCTAGCTCCTGAATTTGGTGAGAGTCTGATTGTGAGTAAGGATCGAGGTCGTAGAATGGAGAAGTTTGGGAAATGCATAGGATAGACAGTTCGAGTGGTTTGCTTCTAAGGAAAGCTCAATCGTAGACAGAATAGTTGTCAGATCATTGTTCAACGTTCTGGAAAAGTGGACGCTTGTGTTAACGAGGACCTTTTTGTGCAATCTGAATTATGCATTTTTTATCTTGGAAGTTCTAAGTAGGAGTTGTGTATGCAGAGGTTCGGGCGAATTTGTTGTGCTCCAGTAATGAATCTCTCATTTGACTTGGATCAGTGATGTTGCTGTGCTGTTCTCTTGATGTGTAAATACTTGATGCTCACTCTGTTAGAAACAAGCAGAGCTAGAGGGGTCTGGTTGTTGTGTGGTCCCTCTCTTTTTGGTGACAAACCCACATTGGTGGAGATATAGAAGAAAGTTGAGAGAGGGAAAAAGTTCTAACAAGCACAAAAGGCTAGAGGTGGAGGAAGATGAAGTTAGAACGAATTAAATAAACGTATTTTCTACCCAAATTTGTGAAAATTGCATAACCAATCTAGGCTTTGATTTGTCCTAGCTAGGTCTTGCAAGTTGTTTCAAATGAAGCATTGTCTTTATGTGGTTCTATTTGTCTTGGTTCTATTTTTATATTTTGTATTTTTTTCAATTTGTCTATCCTAGTTGACTAACCTTGGATGTTAGGCTTTGATTTGTCCTAACTAGGTCTTGCAAGTTATTTCAAATTTAGCATTGTCTTTCTATCTTTTTATTTGTCCTAGTTATCTTTATGTATTTCTATATTAATATAACATCATGCACTTAATGTTATGGCCCAACAAGAAGATTTGGACAATGCAAGCCAATCTTTGACATCTAACATCAACCTACGCATGGGGGCCATGGAGAACAATTATGAACAACTTGTTAAGGTCATTAAAGATTTGAAATCAAGTGATGATCAATAATGCAAAAGCAGGATCATACGTTCAATAAGATGGAGGAAATCTTTTCATTTTTGAAGTTAATAGCCACTTTAGGGACTCAACCCATACATGAGGGGGGGAAATGTCAAATGTTGTTATTGACAAAATGATTACCTTTCATGATGGCAACATGGCTATGGTAAGTAACATGAAAATTATAGGACAATACTTGTTAGTTTATTTTTCGCACTTTGTTGGATTGGGTTGTTATGTTTTCAACTTTGTTAGATTAGTTTGTTTTTGTTTTCCAAACTATTGGATTAGTTTTGCTATGTTTCCTAGAATGTTGGATTAGTTTGATTAGTTATCATTACTTTTAGTTTTAAAATTGTCAAAGAGCTAATAGTTTGGAATGTTTTATGTTTCTTGAACTTCTACTGCCTTTTAAGTTTTTTAATAGGTTAAGGGGGATGAGGGATGTGGTTCTTGTGAGTTGGGATGATATGTTTAGGGTAGACACTCAACTTCATTAGTAGATCACACGGATAAGGTCCAAGAACAGATAACTAATGAGTAAGACAAAATGGATGAATTTATAGGTTGTGCCCTCATTACAAATACTCTAGCCACTTCTAAAATGCATGTCAACAAAGCCAAGAATACAACAATGCCGATGGTCTCTCAGTCACAGGATTTTGTCTCGAATCTTGTGTTTAGTTTAGACAAGTAGACCCAATCCAACGTTTAAGGGAAGAATGTTGTGGATAGTAGCAAGGCAGTCCTAATGGATGTTCCAACTTCCAAACATAGCAAGATTGATTAGCATGGGTTAAACCCTAAAGAGGTGACTTCTAATTTGCCAATGGGCACTTGCAATATTTCATATGAAAACAAGTTGCTAGTTATTAATAGGACCAAACATCTTTTGGTTCTAGATGTCAATGACTTATTATGTGAAACTCATCACTTGAGATCTACGAATATTTATAAACATTAATTCTTGCCACTTGGTGTGTGAACAAGTTTGTAAGCCCACATCCCCACTCTCGAGAATTCTTGGAATTGTGTAGTAGCCATTTTGACATTGGCATTTGGTCACCAACAACACTTGCAAATTTGAAACCTATGGTTGATTTTTTGTTAGGGGGTTAGTTAGGGTTGGAACCTTTGTTTCTGTGGGGTGTTGACAAATGTTTAGACACACACGTTGCCCATCCACTAAATCCATAGCACATGTTAGTTTTGAAAAACATGGATAGGGTTTGGAGGGAAATCAATATAGGGTTTAGGGAGTTGGGTCCTACAAATACTTTATTGATAGAGAACTATCCCTATAAGTGCTTGGGAAATGTCCCGTATTCCTATATTTTGCCGCATCATTTTGATAGTCAGAAAGAGGACAACTACTTGATGGACACACTATGGCCTTACTTGGATTGTATGAGGCTCCAAGTTGTGTAAATTATGTTGGGTTCAATCCACACGAACAACAATGAGTTACAAGATGAGACCAACATTGGGAAGCCTAAAGGCTTTTGCATGGTTTGCTTCACCTTAGGTGGTTAGCTTAGCAACTTATAACCTAGGAACCTTTATGTTACATGCATTTGCACTTGATGTAGTTTTTTATTTGCAAGTGTATCATTGTCTAATGTTTCAAATGCAACGATGTGTTTGATACCATGTTTGGGAATTTCCAGAACAAGAAGGCTATGGGAAGTGTACAAAGCGTAGTAAGCCCCTCAATTTTGGTGAAGAAAAGTGGATCAATATGAAACTTTGTTGTGTATAAGCATGTTTTAAGGATCCAAGAAAAGGAGACAACTAACATAGCTACTAAAGTAGCTGAATAGGCCCACCCAAATGTAAGCCTTTCAATTCTGCCCTCACATTATTTTTTTCTTTAAATCATATAGTGCTTGAACTAAATTAGGTCTTTCATTGATTTATTTTCCATCTTCTAATAAGGTCTTTGTATTTAGTTTGTGTTAGTGGGATGTTTAAAGAAGAAAAATATTTTTTTCATGTTGTTTTGACTTATTATATTTGCATTTGTTTTGTAGTATTGCAAAGGTGATTGTCTTGTCCTCCTTTCAAATGGAGGTAAAGATTGTGCAAATGGAGATTTTGTGAAATTTGGTGGTGGAATAGCTCGACATCACAATCTTTCAATGCCAAAACATTACCTTTCTATTGGCATTACATCGTGTTTGACAAAAGGTACCCATTTGTCAATTCTAAATTTAGAACATGATCCTCCTCTCCACACTATTGCAAATGCAATAGGCTATTTTGTACTCTAACCTTATTAGCAAACAACCTCATTTTATTAAACATCTAAAGATGTTTGTTGTAAATTGACTACGGGGTTTGTAAACCTCATATGTTTCAATGCATTGTACCTTTTCAACCTACTTACAATATTAATATATCTGTGATATGAAATTGTGTTTATGTTCATGTTGTTGTAATTTCAGAAATAGAATTGGGTGTATTTGTTTATGATCCATGCATATTTGTTGTAGGATTTGGATTTGTAGCTCCAAAATATATGGTAGATGTGTGCAACGTACATTTATATGTTGTATGTGTAGTACCATAATGTAAGGTTAATGTTGCAAGCTACATCAAAATGTTGCAAGATTTTAATTAGTTAGTACTAATAAACATAGGTGGAAGACCAATTTGGCATGTTATGGATCCTATACACATAGTCAACACTAGTCAAAAAGTCAATCACAATAGATAGCCATGTGGCATCTTAATATGGGTTGATTTTATTAATTAGTTCAATCACAAAGACATGACATGTGTCACCTAAATACAAGTTAACTTTATTAGTCACCTTAGTCACAAAGACATGACATGTGTCACCCATGT
>Ga0209611_10008008_pt1 | contig 16731 bp, 4 predicted proteins | sample S1TSphgellanicum_3_FD_187693 | JGI IMG/M metagenome (GOLD analysis project Ga0209611, IMG submission 187693) | Host-associated microbial communities from peat moss isolated from Minnesota, USA - S1T2_Fc - Sphagnum magellanicum MG (SPAdes) (version 2) | ecosystem: Host-associated > Plants > Peat...
ATCAGGTAAAAGACCCTATGCAAAGAGGACTCGTGGCTACCAAATGACAATCAACATTAGGTAGGGCAAGTATGGGGGTGTGCACACCTGATAGAATCCATCATCTACAAGCCCGGCCTTTTGCATTAGAGGTTGGGAACATTGTTCGAGTGTTGAAGACTGTGCAGTCTGAGGGGGAATGCTGCAAAATGCTCTAGGCTCTAGCCACAAAATTGGCAAACTAGGTCAATTCTCCAACAATAAAGAGTCATAAAAGGGCTGGATAGGCGAGCCTTGACTTTAGCCAAGGGCTGGAATAGGCGAGGCTTGACTTTAATCAAGGGCTGGATAGGCAGCAGGCCTTGACCTTAACCAGACTTTGAAACTTTGATGATAATTTTTTTTGGTGAAACTTTGATGTTCTTATTCATTACATTTGAAAAAGTTTCAAAAATGTTATAGTGATTACTTTCCTTGAATTTGTTTTTGGGTCAAGAATGCTTTCCATAGAAGGTTTGGGGTTTTAAAAATTATTTATTTGATTATTTATTGAGCAATTAGTTGAATAAGCATAATTTAATTATAAATTTCAAAGTTTATAATATATACTATGTCAAAACATGATTTTCATGATTAAAACAACTTGTGACTGTTGTTCAATTATAGTGATGTAATTATATTTGAAATTTAGTCGTTATCAATTTTTATTATTATAAATGTTATTAGGACTACATGACTATAAATATAATTATAGGTAATTATATGACTATAAATTACAATTACACAATTAGCAGTCATGTTGAATATAGTTGATTTTGTTTGAGCAACTATAAATAAATAACTAAATATGAACATGTGTTTAGGTTTAATATAAATTGGTTTACATTTAACCTAGGTTTGACTTTGGTTTAACCTATTTTAATTTTTATATTTAATTTGATTGAATTTTAACCTCTAAGTTTAATGTCCTTAGATTAACTTTTGAGATTAATTTCCATTAAATTTAATTTATAAATTTAGTTTAAGTTACCTTATTTAATCCAAGTAGTTTTGTTTACTTTAGGCATATTTTTAAAATTTAATTTAGCAAATAACCAAATTTTGCTTTGATTTTGTCTAGATAACGTAATCAAACAAATTTTTTTAAAAATGAATTAAATTAGCTTAGTTTAATCCAAGTATCCTGAATTAACCAAGTTTAACCATTTTTTTCCTACTTTAGTTTAAGTTTCCAAGTTTTACCAAATTTAACCCAATTAACCTAGTTTAATGAAATTTAACTTAGTTTAACCAAGTTTAATCAAGTTTTGCCAAGTTTTGCTAGCTTTAATCTAAATAACATATTTTAATCAAGTTTAGTAAAATTTAATTAACTTTAATCTATATAACCTACTTTAGCCAAATTTAATGTAAATTTTTTTAATCAATTTAGCCAATTTTAGTAAAATTTAACATATTATAGCCTAATATAATCAAGTTCAACATAATAACTTACTTTAGCCAAGTTTAGCTAAATTTAATTTAATATAACCTATTATAGCCAAGTTTAATATACTAACTTACTTTAGTCAAGCTTAATTTAAATAACCTACTTTAACCAAGTTTAACTTGATATAACTTAGTTTAGCTAAATATAACTTAATATAATGAAGTTTTGGTTAAATTACATAATTTAACCAAATTTAGCATAGTATACTTTAGTTTAACTTAAGTTAAATTTAAATAATCTAATTTAACCTAAGTAGCCCCAAGGTAAAGTAGGTTTTTAAAGTTTAGCCTAGGAAAACCTAGATTTGGTTTAAATAGCTTATGGAAGTTTAGGCTAGACTATTGGGTGGCTTAGGTTAGCGTAAGGTGAGGTAGGTTAACCTAGGCTAAAATAACTTATTCTTTATATGTTTGTGATAATTTCATTTCTTGTAAAAAAAAATGTGGTGGTGTAATGGTAAAAGACTTGGCCTTTTAAAGTGGAGGTGAGAAGTTCAAGTCTTCTTACCTTCATCCTATATGTTAACAAGTTTGTAAGGGACTATAAGTGGGTAGCCTTCTTAGGAAATTAGGTGGTTAACATAGGCTAGGTTGTTTTCAAACTTAGGTTAGGTTGCATAGCTTAACCCTTTAAGCTTTGACATGTAGGCTAGGTTGCCTAGCCTAAGGTGCTTAGTCTAAGGTTCTTAACCTAGTAGGTGGCCTAGGCTAGGTTTCAAATGTCATTATTTGACTAAAATTTGATTCCACATGGCATCATATAATTGGGTAGGAAAAATAATTTCATTATTCTAGATTGCCAACTGTCAACTTGCAAGTGGTTAATAAAATTTTGAATTCATCCTAGGTTACCATATGGCAACAAGACATTAATAAAAATAAATTGGAATAATATTTAAAAATCAAAATTTGGCTATTGAAGATGTCCTGCCGTGCTCGAGGACATAATCACAAATGACATTTACAATTACACCATTTTGTGACTAGTGGTAAATAGGACAAGGCCATATGGACTACCAATTATGTAGTCATGACCAATCATATGTGGTTTAGAACTACAATGCCATTCATTTATGTAGTCGTATTTTCCATGTTTGGTGTAGTGATAATTTTGTAGCAATTCTAACAATTTTTAATCCCAATGAAAATTTAAAACCATATACTATAACATGCAATGGATAGACATGATAAAAAACTAACTTATAGTTGTGAAAACATTTAAAGGAAAGAGCCTAGGAATATTATTTGGTTAATTTTGGTTATTTAACCATTTGTTGAGGTGGTTTTTAGTGGGTCCACCTAATCATATTTTCATCCTTGTTGTGTGCTATCATATTGGTGCTTATACTTATCATTTTTCACACACACATAAACCAAATAAGATAAATCACCTTAAGTGTTGCCTTACTTCTAAACCAAAAAAATTATTCATCTATAAAACTTGTAGGAATTTAAACCCAATACACAATCCACACCACAACGTATCATAATGGAACTTACATAATGCATTGGGGTTCATATTTGCACATGGCCTATGTATAGTAGAATGCAAATGTGAGTCCCATCGTTAGTTGTTTAACTACAATCCCTCAAATCTTTAACTAAATGTGAATCATCATGGGGAAACATTAAGATATTCCTACTATCTAACTATAGGAATAGGTATTTAAATCTATATAACTTGTGCATCAAAAGCAAAACCACTTTCTAACTAGTATTTCTTTAAATGGTGGAGTAAGACATCTCATATGCCAACCATTGGAACATTGATCATAAATCATCATAGTGGTTGCTTTTAAAAACTGTCTACATAACATACATAGATTAACAAGGTGGACAATAGCCAAAGATGGTTCAATTTGGCAATCCACATTAAGAAAATGATAGAGCATCACAAAATTTCCAAGCTTCATAAGTTTGTACAAATTTCATGTGAAATCCAATTTTCATAGGTTCATACAAAACTTGCATGACTTCCATGTTAGGTTAATTGATATGAATGATATTTGTATGTATTCAATATTTTAAATATTCAAACGGATGAAACATTGTTTTGAATGACATACATGAATTTTCATGTTTAATACACAAAACTTACATAGTTTTATGCAAAATTACATTACGATAATTGCACAAATTTAATTAAAACATAAATCACACATACTTCACATCAAAATTTCATAAGTAGAAAAGAAACATCATTTATATATATATGTATAAACTTTTTTGGTGTAAGTTTTACATTTTTGAAACCCACAAATTTTGCACTAACATATTGTTTTAAAATTTTCACATGGATTTTATTGAAATTTCATGACATTGAAAGTTTGTGATCTATCATGAAATAATACATGTGGTTTTTCCATGTCTAACCATCTTGGCCGTCAACAATAACACTTTGGAAAATAACACCTTTTACATGTGTAAAATAACATGCCTTGTAATCACATTCAACATAGTTAGTGCTATTTGTTTCAAGTACACATAATTTCCTGACTAAAATCTATGGATTTGAAGTTGATAACCACCTTTTCAAATAATGATATAATGTAACATATCTTGGTGTTGAGAATAATCGTTAAATTTTCCATGGCTGTTCACATTACATGTTAAACAAAATTATTAGTTGCTCACATGCTTAAAGTCACACATTTGGATCAATTCATTATTGTTATTTCATTTTATCAAATTGAGGTTGGTAGTTTGGGCTCATGGCCAAATAATAGAAAATATAGTGAAAATGACACAAGAGAAGTTTTAATTGGAACACCAAATTGGCTGGAACACCAAATAGCTAATTTTTTAATCCAAAAATGCATAGGCAACTATTTCATTACTATAATTAGTAATGACACCAACTCTAGCCATTTTGAGAAGTGTTTGACCATAACCAAAATGTATCAGTTATGTTGCATTACCAAATTCAATGGGCAAACAAAATCCAAACTCCATTGATAAGCAAACCCCATGATGGGCAATGGTTATAAATGATGTTGAATGATGCCCACACTTGGTCACATGACACATCAAAAAACAAACTATGAAACTTGTGGTTGCATCCTTTGTCACCAATAACATGCCGAAAGTAAGCACTAAAAGAAATTTCGGCTTTTTTGACCGAGAATTTTGGTCAAAAAACCCCCCTCCATATGGTATTTTTGCCCTCATGTCCAAGTTGACAAAAGTACCATTCTAGACAAGTTGATTTGGACCCAACCATTTTTATTGGGTTTTTTTGGTTAGTTTTTTTTACTAAGTTTTTTTTAATAAACCACCATGACAATAATATAATTTGGGCAACAATTAAAAATACATATTATTTGAATTATTTTATTTAGAATTAATATGAAAATATTAATTAATTAATTACCCTACCTACTTTACCTTAACCTACCTACCTACCTACCTACCTAATTAATGCTAAAAATAATTTACTTATTTACCTACCAACCTTACGTCCTAAGCCCAAGCTAGGCCATTTAGCTTAACCATTTAAGCTAGGCCAAGTAGCTTAGGCTAGGTGGTTTTGCAACCTAGGCTACTTAATGAGGTCACCTAAATAGCCAAGGTAGTTTAGGTTACAAGTGTGGAGACTTGAACTCCTCACCTCTTCATTGAGGAATCAAGTCCTGAACCATTGCACCACCACCCCATAAGGTGATTTATTTTTGACAACATATTGTAATAAACATGATTTTGGATTAACATATTGTAATCAACTTCCATGAATTCTTTTCCAACATATTGCATTAAATGAATTTGAATTTTTTTACATTACTTACATAAATAAGTAGGTTATAAGTAGGTAAGAGGTACCTATTAGTAAATGCATGTACTTATGTAACATGTAGGTTATAATTTATTTAACTTTATAAGTACCTACTAAGTCTATGTTTATACGTACCTAATATTAGGCTAAGCTACCTACCTAGTAGCTTAGGTGCCCTAGCTTGGGTTAATTACATACTTACTTAATAGGCCTAAGTGGCCTAGGTAGCCTAGATTAGGTTAAGTACTACCTAGTAAATTAGGTTAGGTTAACCTAGGTTACATAAACTATGTATCTACTTAAGTAACCTAAGTTAGGCTATGTACCTACCTAGTAAGCCTAGGTTAGGTTAACTTAGGCTACTTAAACTATGTACCTACCTAAGTAGCCTAGGTTAGCTTATGTACCTATTTAATAGGCCTATGTTAAGTTAACCTAGGCTAATTAAGCTATGTACCTACCTAGGTAGCCTGGGTTAAGCTAACCTAAGTTACCTAAGCTATGTACCTACCTAAGTAGACTAGGTTAGGCTACATACTTACCTAGGTAGCTTAGGTGAATCTACATACTTACTTAATAAGCTTAAGTTAAAATACCTACCATGTAGGCCTAGGTGGCCTAAACTAGGTTACATACATACTTAATAGGCTTAAGTGGCCTAGGTTACCTTATAGGCCTAAGTGGCTTACGTTATGTACGTAGCTACCAAGTAGATTTCGACAGCCTAGGTTACCTTATAGGCCTAAGTGGCCTATGCTATGTATGTAGCTACCAAGTAGACTTCGACAGCCTAGGTTAAACTACTTTATACCTAGTAGGTTTAGGTGGCCTAAACTACTTACCTAGCTAGTAGGATAGGCTACCTACCTACTAGACTTAAGTGGTTTATGTTATTTATTTAGTAGGCCTAGGCTACATACCTATAGTAAGTCCATGCTAGTAGGCTACCTACATGGTTAATAGGTATACCTAGTAAGCCTAGGTCACCTAAGATACTACCTAAAAGGTTTACATTACCTAATTATAGGTTATTTAGTAGTCTTAGGCTACATCTGAGGTAACCTACTTGATAGGTTTAAGCTAGGCTACCTAGCTAGGCTATTAATTAGGTTATTATTTAGCAAATAACCTACTAGCCTATTAATTATGATAGGCTAGATAAGTAATCTAAGCCTAGCCTAACCAATTAGTTATGTTAGGTTAAGTAGGTAACCTAAGTTTAATAAATAGGCTAAATCATGAAATGAGTATGGTTCATTTGACTAAGGGTCAAATCAGGATGGTCAATTTGACTAAACCCTATTCATTCAATCTAGCCAATTTGATTAAGCCATGGCCATTTTGATGGACATTTGTTCATTTTGATCAAATCTTCGATTTGACACTTGGTAAAAAAGGTCACTTTAGTCAAATGTATTAGTAAAATGTAACATGTGTTTTTCATGCCTTAAACTTTTAGTCAAAATGGACATACCTTTGGGTCAATGTGGACATTTTGGTCAAATTGGCCTTTTGAAAAGTCGCATTTTCTTGTAATGAAGCTATAAATCCATTAAAACTAAAACAAAACCCAATTTTTTATGAACATGCCATACAAGGCCCTCATAATATTATAAATGAGGCACTATTCACACTCATCCATTCGTCCCCACCCATAGGAGGGAAGTACTTTCCCATTCAAATCGTTTGGCCCTATGCATAGCTTGGTCATGATCTTGAGTGTTATTTGACTAAGATTTCACTTGCTTGAAAATATGAGATAACAAGTGCATCTTCATGTATGTCTAGGGCACCATCACCTTTTAATTCAATGTTTGTATCACAAGAATCTTTGTTACCCATGTTAATTTGGGGTACATCCCAAAAACATCTTAGCATGGTACATAAATATGCCAAAACGTGCCATGTTAGTACCATTTCCAAATTTACATCTTTATACCAATGAACCCCAATGGTATTTTCTTCATTGGAACTTGGGTTCCAATTTAATCCACCATCATCCATGTTGACCCTACCAACATTATCAACAATATCAAAGTCATATTCATTTTAAAAAGGTCCCATTTGCCAATTGCCTTGTGAGATGATTTGATTCTGTCAAAATTTAAGTAGCTGGTGATATGTAATTAATGTGTAATATAGGCTAAAATAAAGATAAAATCAAAATGATGAAATTGCCCAAACAACATTGAAGCATTCTCCCTTATATGAGTTATACTTTGCCTTCAACCTATTGTTGGGCCAATTGGCATATGCCACAACAAACTTTGAAACATCATCATCAAGTTGGGTAAACAAGTCTCCCAATCCTAAAGTATTCCAATCAATATGTATCTAAAAGGTTCAATTTCATATGGGTTATTACAAAATGGAAACTAATGTGAGCTTGACCATTAATTCTTGAACAAGCTTGATCCTATGTTTCATCCTATATGTACTTTTAGTCACTATTCGTCAATTGAATTAAAGGTTTAGCAATGTTACCAAATCTTTAAAATTTAAACCTCCAATAGTAATTACATGTCTAGGAAAGGTTGTTGTCGACTTACATCCAATGGTTGGGGCACCTTTGAAATGGCTTCAACCTTGGCAATTTGAACCCCCAATCCACTAGGATAAATCATGTGACCCAAGTACCACATCACAAACTTAGCATTTCATGACTCAATAATGGAAATCGTGCAAAATTCATTCATTCATTCATAATTTGTATGTTTTACACACTAATATCGTGCATTGAAAACACATTTGAGACACAAATTTATAGGAAGATGCCAAACTATACAAATTTATAGGAAGATACCAAACTATAAAAAATGCTATTAGTACAAACAATTCTTCTCATTAAAATCAATCCCCCAAAATGTTGTATTGACCTTGTCACCCTTCCTTAATAACAATTGATGGTAGCCAAAACATAAGTCCAAGGTGTTAAAAATCATGAACCCAAAGATGTCAAAGATTTCCTTGAGTAAGGGCATGGGGTCCAAGCATGGTAAAGTGGACCAAAAAGTATGTCTACCTAAATCCAAATTTTTAATATGGTAGTTTTTCAACATAAACATAAGAAAATAAGTTCAATTTTTTTAAAAGTTTCATTATGGAAGCCTCCATGCTTCCATTGAGTTTTTATGATTTGAATACAAAATTTGAAAAACTTTAATTCAATAAAAGTAGGTATAAGTAGAACCAAAACTTATAGGTTAATATTGCATTTCATTCCTACTTCTACATTAGATGTTAAATATATTTTGATTCTACTATGAAAAATTTCAAAGTCCATTAGTATATTTAGCATGCCATTGACTTAAAAATAAAATAAATCCAATATTTAATCTACTCGTGCTCGAATTTTAATCTACTTTGCAAGTTGTGACATCTGTTTGATTTTGATGAATATATACAAACCTACTTTAAACATGTGGTTTTTAAACATAATTATAACAAAGTCAAAAATTTTCATATAAGTAAACATTAAAGTAAATAATATTTTAAATTTCAATATATATACCAAGCCCTAATTGATGGCCACTTTCCATTTTTATTACGAGGTTATCTCTGGTCTACTTTACCATGCTTTTGCTCAAAAGTATTAACGATAGTACAATTTGTATATTTTAAAATAGGTAGAGAACAATTCTAATGTAAAATCTAATCCCTACCATTTGGCAACTTCAAGGAAAAAAAAATTGAAGCAAATAAATAAATAAATAAATATAGTGAAAAGTTTGGATTATTGAGAACATTGTTTCTATAGATGTTGAAATCCAAAAGAGGTAATATTTTTTCTAAAAATCTTAATCTCTAAGTTTTTTGGAAATAGAAAACAAAGGTCTAAGCGGTGAAGGTTATAAGGACTCAAATTGGAAATATATAAGAAATTGAAGGAAATTGAACATAAATAAAACAATTTGAATCAAATAGTAACTTGAAGTCTACAAAAGCAGATGGATCAAAAAATTAGATGCCAAAATATGAATTCAGATCTTGAAAAAAATCAAGATGTAGAACAAAAAAATGTATGAAGGGTGCGAGTATAGAGATAGGAGCCAAAAACCATATCAAATAGTGGTGAAAACTGTGAACTTTTTTATATATGGTGTGTTTTGACATTTTAAAATTATTTTAATCATTCCAAGTTGTGTTAAGTGATTAATATGAAAGTTGAAGAATTCAAATTAAAAATTCATTAAATTAAATTTTGGGTTTTGGTTTTTAAAAAGGACATTTGAACTTGAATAGGTGTTGCGTTAGATGTGGTTAATTTTACAAAGGACTAGGTAAAGGACTATTGTAATAACATAATTTTGATGGTAAAAAAATTTAGATGATAACAACCTAGTACCCAAGTTCAAAAAACACTCACAATTTAAAAGATATGGAATTTTAAAAATTTGAAAATTTAAAGTGTTTTTCAAATTTTTAAATTTTCAAGAGTCCTTTATCACATGTAAATGGGGTGTAATGTGCATGACATACAAAAAAAAGTTGTATTTTATGATATAATAATAATAATAATAATAAAGTTAACATATTTTGTTATGATTCAAAATTATGATAAATTTTCAAGATGAAATGCAAAATTTGGTAGAATTTACACACTTTGAAATTTTCATATTTATTCAACAATGATTAACACAAAACATGTGATTTATTGGGACAATTATATGTATTTTTAATATCAAACTGCAAAAGATTTCATTCAAAAATTCTTTCATATGAAAAAGTGAAAAAAGATTAAAAAAGACTCACAATCCTTTTGTAAAGTAATCATGTTGGTTCCTATTTATGTACTTACACCCTGAAACATTTGGAACCAAAAATTTTGTGAACAAAAGAACGACCTACATGACATTGAGTGTTTTTAGTCAAAATTGGAGCAAAAATAAAAATGTGGACATGGGGTTTGTAAAAATGACTTGGTTACAAAAGGCGATCTCTAGTGAAGGGGGTCAGATTTGATGTATACCCAAGAGAAGGGGTTATCCATGCTTTCCAACATCATAAACTTCATGGGCCATGATTTGGCAATAATAGTCATGTGAAATCTGTTTTTTTAAAGTTCATATGGAATAAACATAGATGTGATTCATCTATTTATATTATTTGAACATCAATATCGTGCACATTGTTTAGACATGAATGTCATATGCTTGTTCATATTGGGGTCCAAGCATAATAAAGTATGTCAAAAAAGTAGTCCTAAGAAAATTTAATTTAAAAAACAGTCTCTTTTCAATATTTACATTCAAAAAGGTACTAAAAACCTATTTAAATTGCATTTTGAAATCATAAAGCACTTCCTTGAGTTTATTGTAAGTTGCACATAAAGTTTAAACAATTTCTATATATAAAAAATGGATGAAAAGTATGTTCTAAATTGGTTAGTTGTTCAATTTTTCCAAAATACTTTTACATTAAAATTTTGAGAGGTTATGACTATAATATGAAAAGTTGAAACTATATCCATACACATTAGGCCTTCATCAACTTGCAAGTATAATAATTCTAATTAATGGTTTACTTTCATGCACTTGTAACTTAATTTTGCAAAACTATGACATATATTTTCTAGTACTTGCATATCAAAAAATGTACTTAAATGCATATCAAAACATGTGTTTCTTTAATGTTATGCAATGAAATCAAAGAACTTATAATTGTTGATCATTGACTTAAATAATATTCATGGATTCAATATATTAATGTATATTTTACTACATACACTTTTTGTGCTGATTTATTGTTTCAGATTAGTTCACGTGGAATGGACATATTTTCAAATTTATGCCTTTTTGTTCAAATTAAGCCCTAAGTCCTTCCCCCTATCCTTTATGGCAAGTTCAAAGTTCACCCCATGAACCAATAATTCCCTTCTTGATTCAAACTACAAACTAAGATTTTCCTTCTACCTTTTATAGCAAGATTTAAGTTACGAACTAAAATTTGATCCCTTCTTGGATCTAAAACACTTTATTGGGATGCATGGAGTATATGGAAAATGCCCATCCATCATATCATATGCCACAAAGTATTTAAATGTCTTCACATATTGGACTTACTTTATTGTATGCCCAATTTTTAAACATTCAAATTTAAAGTTGTGATTAACCACCCCACTATAATTCAGACATAAACACTTGTCACTTTAGTGCAAATTCAATATGGCCTATTTGACTAGGCCTTGCCATCTTTCAAACTGCCTTTTTTCTTTAATGTCTCATTTGACCATATGTCCAAATAAACACCTAGTCAAAAAGGTCAACTTAGTCAATATTACTAGTCAAAAAAAAAATGTTTTTCATGCCCCAGGCCCCTAGTCAACTTGGACATCCTCTCTTGTCAATATGAACATGCTAGTCAAGTTGAACCTTTTGAAAAGTCACATTTTCTTGTAATGAATGAAGAATGGACTTCCAACATTTCAAAGAGCTGTGACAAAAAAAAATTAGAAAATATATATCTAGACAATTTCATGAAGATATTCATGGACAATTTCATAGTATATAGTGACATGGAGACTCATTTGCAGAAGTTCAAATTATGCTTTCAGAAGTGCATGGAATACAACATCAGTTCAAACCCAAAAATATGCATTTTTATGGTATTTTCTATAGTAATTTTTGGATTTATTGTTTCAAAAAAAGGTAAGCTACCTAATCTAAAGAAAATATAGGCAATAGTGAACATGCTTGTACCACAAAAATCATTATAAATTCAAGTATTCATGGTTTGGTATAATTTTATAGATGTTTTATCAAGAACTTTGCATCGATTTGGCTCCAATTACTAAGCTCACAAGGAATGTCAAAAAGCTTGGGACCTTATAAAGCAAAAATTCATTGAAGCACTGATTCTAATACCATCAAATTGGGACATGGAGTTCCATGTTCACACATATGCATTATTGTTGGTTGTGGGAGCTTTACTAGCAAATAATATCACATGGAAAAGTGATCAACTAGTAGTGTATGTTGCTAAACTTCTTAACAATGCAAAATAAAACTATAACACTATAGAAAGAGAAGCTTTAGTCATGATCTTTGAATCGCATAAGTTCAAGCATTATTTGTTTGGAAATAAATTTGTGTTTTATGTAGATCATATGGCTTTTAGTTTACTTGGTAAACAAACCACAAGTCTTAGGGAGAATTGCTAGGTGGTTACCCTTGTTTTTGGAATATGACTTCATAGTAGTATACAAGCCATGCAAAATTCATGTAGTTGATGTTTTGTCTAAATTGCTCAATACGAGAAAACCTAAAGGAGTCCAAGAATAGACCACAAATGCCAGCTTTTTTTTCATAGACCAAAATGGTTGAATGATGTCAAGAACTTTTTACAAATAAGACAAATGGAAAAGTCTTTGTCAATAGGACCAAAACAATGATTGGCCAAAAGGGTTGAACCCTTTATAATGAAAAATGATGTTTTATACAAGATGAGATAAGACAACAAATTAAGCGATGTCTATCAACCATAGAAGCACAAAGGGCGTTGAAGGAATTACATGAAAAAGCAGCATGACAACATTTTGCAACTAAAATCACACAAAATAAAATTTTAGATGTAGGGTATTAGTGGCCTACAATGTACAAATATATCATTAATTTTTGCAAATCATGTGATGCGTGTCAGCACACTAGAAGGTTGGCTGCACAAAATTTGGTTAAGCTAATCACATCTATTTTAAAGGAACCATTTATGAAATGGGGACTTAATTTTGCGGGACCAATAAAATCAGTAGGACGGTATACAAGGAACAAGTACATACTAGTGGCAATAGATTATGTAACAAAATGGGTGGGGCAAAACATTAAGGACAAATACTACAATAGTAACAACAAAATTTCTATATGAATGCATTCTTACTAAGTTTGGATGTCCATTAACTATAGTCACAAGTCAAGGTGTGTATTTTATTAACAATGTTGTTAAGCATTTCATAAATCATTTCTTACTAAAACATGTCAGTTCCAGTACTTATTACCCACAGGGGAATGGTTAGGTAGAATCCACTAACAAGGTGTTGCGAAGATTCATTAGAAGAAATCTTGTGTAATCTGACCATTAGGTTGCAACTAAAGATGTGACTTGTGTCCAAAATGACTATTTTTATGACTAGTGTTAGGTTAATCCTATGTGTTATTTTAGTCATAAGTGTGTTTAATTGTATATGCAACTACAGTAATCACATATGTGACTACAATTTTGACATAACCAATTAAGTCACAAATACGACTTTAAGTTACATGTTTAGATGGAAAAAGAAAAGAAAAAATACACATTTTTCATCCAATATTAAAGGCATCCTTTTATGGATGAAAACCTAGTTGCTTTTGTAACTAGTCATTACTATTTTAAAAATGAATGCCCAATAATTCTACCATTTAAATGTAATATTTAATTAAAACATATGTGGCATATTTGGATTTACAATGGTTTTTATTAATGAACTTGTGTCATGTGCATTAATTTGAAAAATATCTTATGAATAAAAAGTTTTCAAAAGTACTCATTTAACATTGTAACACTTGTTTTTTAGCACTAAAAGGACTTACAAATAGACTTCAAAATTTTTTTAAGTTAAATATATTTTGAAATCTTTTACATAAAGTTTAAACCTTGATATAATATATATATATTTTTAAAAGTTTTTGAAGAAAATTTTGAAAATTTTAAGAATATTCTAGGGAATATTTTCCCAAAAGTAGTTAGGTGTGGCTCATGTTGTTCCATTTGCACCCAATTGTACTAATGAGTTGGGACATATCTCAATACACATGGTAAACAAAACAAGGGATGATGGACAAATGGCTATGATGGCATATGGATGAATGAAAAATATATCAATACATCTAAACCATTCACAGATATTAACTACTTCTAGACATGGAAATATAGGAGAGAACATTTGAAAGATTGTAAAAAATAACACATGAAAAAGAAGCATAAAGAGTTGCAAAGTGAGAAAAAAATGCAAGTGGATGGGAAATAGGAGGACAAAAAAAAAACTTGTCATTCAACATTAGTTTTGGAGATTTTATTTAGATACATGTTTCAAGAAGATTATGGGGTTATAGAAAAGAAAATAGTAGAAACCCAAAAGAAATAAAAAAAACACCAAGGAGGAATTACAACATGTTCTAAATAACAAGAAAAGAACAACAAGAAGGTCTCCAAGGACCATGGAGAAAAGAAAAAACATATATGAGATTGGAGAAGGATTGGAATAGAAAAGGAAGTCAAGGGTTGACATTAGATCGCAAAAATTTATGCAAGGGAATGCAAGACAATCTAGAGTCATAATCCCAAGGGTGGTTACATGCCATATTCCTTCTAAACCACAGAAGGAAAACAACTTAGTATAGGAACAACAAAAGAAAGAACAATTGCAACAAATGAAGCAAGAAAGGAATAGATCACCATAGTTGGCAACAACAATTCAAGCACAACACCAACAAACGCAATGTGATGAAATAGATGATTTCTATGATTATTATGCACATATGGAGGTTCATGAAAGTGCTACAATGGATGTATAGGCAATACAACCACATATAAATCAGCAATAGCTATCGTAACATTAAGTACCATAGATTTTTCAGATGGGGCTAAATATAGTGAAACAACATCTCAACAATAAAAACATGAACCACAAGATCTTAGAGGAGGATGACAAGATCCTCAAAATGAAGAGGTTGAGGAACGAGTACAATTTTTTTTTATACAAGGAACAAAGTTAACAGTTAATGACATTAGTGAATAGAGGGAACCAATTGGAAGCCTAGTTAAGTGGTGGAGCACATATTTGATGAAATACAACAAGATACAACATAGATTTCCTAAGGTTTCAGTTTTTCAAATGAGTGCAACTAAAGATACCACATGAGCACATACTAAGGTGCAAACAACAATATCAACAATTTAGGATGAACAAATCAAGCACAAATGGTTGACACACTGACTTGAAGAACAAATTTTTGTACTATGGCAAGGATTTTGAGAACAAAATCCACAGTGGAAGGAGGGTAATGTTATTAGGTGAATGGGAAAAATTCAACAAGGTAGGATGAAGATGGTTGATTAGTTGGACAAGATTAAAACATTTCGTTAGTTTGAATTTCAAATTACTTCTAGAGGGAGTAAACTTAGGATGTAGTTTAAATTTAATGAAGATTGGGAGATTGTTTTGTTTTTACACACAGAGATGGACTTAGAGAGTTGTTGGAAATATACTAGAGACACATTATGTAGTTTATAGTTCTTTTGGGTTGTGAACCATAGATTTTCTTGTTTTTCATTTTAGATTTGTACACTTTACATTAAATACGTTTGATATGTTCAACCTTATGTAAAGAAAACAATAGAATATTGATGAAAAAATAATGAGCCTACTTTGAAATTGTTGTGTTTTCTGAATGAATCATGAAACCTTAATCACATATTTTGATTATTAAAAAAATGAGAAATTTGGGAAATAAGGGAAAAAAATTATAATAAGAAAATTGTGCAAATACAATATCCAAATATAATTGAATGAGTGCAAACAACATACAATATGTGTTGAAAGTATTAGTGAGAATAAATTTCTATTGTATTTAAGTAGGCAGAAAGCAATTCTAATGTAAAATTTATGCCTACCACATGGGCTAATACACCCATTTATAAATGACAAACACTAAACAAAAGCAATGAATTGTATGCACCATTGATCTTAATGTAATTATACGACAATGCCCAACAAGAAAAAAAAATGATTTTTTTATTATTATACCCAAGTTGTGATTAACATTATAATTATCTTTCCTACACAATATTTCCAAAGAAAAAAAATGATCCAATGGTTAGAATTTCCCCCTTCAACCAAAAGGTTTAAGGTTTGGTTTTTTTTTTTTTCAAATTATTTTTTCTTCCATGAACAAAATGGATAAAAAAAAACCTTTGGGTAAACTTCTTCAAATTAGATGCCCTAAGGAGAAATGGACTTTTGGGAAGAGACAATGGTAGCCCCAACCATGTTCCCCCATGGATAAAATGATTAAGTTGCCTTGCAAAACAATTTCCCCTAATGAACAACTTTTTCAAAGGAAAAAGATCTAAATTGCCCCTGGGAACAAGTTCTTAAATGTTTAATAAGAAAATACAAGGGGTAAATTTTGTCCAAATCAAACATTTTTCATACCATTGGAAAGCTCCCAAATCATAAATATCTAAAATGATTTTGCATTCTTGATTTGAAGTTATAAACTAAAAATTATGACAAAAAAAAAGTTAAGGATCAAATTTCCGAATCCCTTTTTCCCCCAAAGAGAACAAAATTAAGTTACTTAGGGGACTAAATTGCCTTGGGAGCAAGTTTTCAAATGTTTGATAAAAAAATATAGGGGGTAAACTTTGTTCAAATTAAACATTCTTTGTACCATTGGAAGATTCTTGACGTGTAGATATTTAAAATCATCTTACATTTTTTATTTGAAGCTATGAACTAAAAA
>Ga0209611_10008009_pt1 | contig 16731 bp, 13 predicted proteins | sample S1TSphgellanicum_3_FD_187693 | JGI IMG/M metagenome (GOLD analysis project Ga0209611, IMG submission 187693) | Host-associated microbial communities from peat moss isolated from Minnesota, USA - S1T2_Fc - Sphagnum magellanicum MG (SPAdes) (version 2) | ecosystem: Host-associated > Plants > Peat...
TACTGATGCCACAAACCATTCCCAGGATTGCATGACATCAAACAAATCCTTGGTAATGTGCCAATGGCATTAGCATCACTAAATCTGTATAGTGGTCTTATCTTCTGTGGGGATATGTTGGACTGTACAGTCTGTTTGGCCTCATGACTTCTGCTTTGTTGCAGAGTCGAAGTATATTTCAAGGTTTACTTAGACCTTGGTTGAATTTCTTTTGTGGTGACAAAAGTGCATTGACTTGTGAGTCAAATGAGGTTTGATGTTGCAGGGCAGAATTTGAGGAATTCTGGAATCCCGTCTGGAGAGGGTTTACACTCTTGGTGCATGTAGGACATTTTTGTACCTAGATTGAAGATTGTACATTTAACCAAGCAATGATTTGTGTGTTGGGGCATTGTGTTACAATTAATGAGTTCTTTATAACAAAGGATTTTGTAAACTTAATCCATTTTCATAAATTGATCATTGATCATTCATTGCATTCTTTGAAAGGAAAGCAAATACACCTGAGTGAAGAAATTTGAAGTGAATGTCAACTGTACTGTGACTAAGCCTCTTGAATCTAAACTCCGAGAACTGGAGAATGTGTTGAAGTTTGAAAAGTTTGAATACCTACTACTGCCTCCTCTGGGAAGGTAGGTTCTAAGGAGTACATGTAGTATATCCATTTGCTCAAATAGGACCCACTGGCTACAATCTCTCAAGAGAGCCAATTGCTATTCTTCATGATAGATATGTTATGTGAATGTAGATGGTTAGTACATAGTTAGGACATGAACACAACCAAAAAAGTTAACCATAAACTACTATGTACTACTATTAGTAGTCACCAAGTGTCTTACCAACTTATCTATCTACATAGTAGTAACCACTTATATTCCCTACCTACTTACCTAGGTGGATTACACATGTAGTGTGAGAGAAAAGTAGGAGAGTTTACAGGATAGGTTACCCAAGGTGGAAGTTTGGTAACTTAGTTGTGGCTCGTCCATAATTGAGTCATCCTGGTTTTCCAATGGATGATGCATTGGTGTGTGTTGGGTCACCTGATCCACATCATATGCACTTCACAATCAAGAATCACAGGGTGCATCTAATCTTGGGATTGGGTGATAGCATTGCAAAACTTCATTGAGTCAACCTCTAAACCAATTGGATGTCTGTGGTGTTAGGAAGAAAGTTGTTAGTCATGCCATCTCCAACTAGTGTTAGTTCATTTAGGGGACCCATAGAAAGTAGAGGGGGAAACATCTCCTTTTATTGAGCAACTTAACAAATAAATGGGAGGGGGCATATTTTAACAGACAAATTCTTTCTTTGAGCTCAACATATCTTGATGGCACCACCCTAAGAAAAAATCATTTTCAATTCTCTCTTGCAAGAGAGTTCCTGTTTTGTCTATCCGTCTTAACGGCACACCAAATAGAAAGACCAACTTCAATAGTGGCTTTCCAAGCACTCAAGAAAACCTGGAGTGTGAGTAAAAGTTACCATTTCTACTAGCACATCCTTCAAACTAAAGAAAGAAAATAATAAATCTACAAAGGATATCTGAGGGTTGCCTCAAATAGGTGAACTCTCCAACATTGGGGCCAAAGCTTTGGTCCTCCTCTTGTCTAACCGAGGTGAAAGTTTCACCATAAAACACTTGTTGCAGTGTGAGAATAAAGTCAAGGGGAGCCTCTAGTGAGTCCAAACAATTTGAAAAGCTTCCCATGCAAAGCTTATGGCTTGTGATTCAAGAAGACAATGTTGTGGCATCTCAATGTGCTCTTTGCAAAGGTCATAGTGTGGGTCTTCACCCAACTTTGCTAACCGTGCCCCAATTGGCAAACCCTTGCATAGTGCAAGCCAAACCAGAGCCACCACCTACCTTGGTCTAGCTTTGTGCCAAATACATCTTATCAAGAAGCATCTAGCAGATTCATGAATCCTTGTTGGATGAAAATTTTCATCGATTAAGAGCTAGGGTCCTTCCTACAAAAACATAATTTGTAACCTTTTTGGGAAAAGTGTCCAGAGAAGGGTGTGACACCAAGACCATGGCCACCTTCCCCCTCCCATTCAAATTCTCCCGGGTTCCATTGGAAGTGCTCATTGAGGCCTTCACTAGATAATCACAATTGGTCATCCAGCCAGGGAGAGAGATAATAAGGACTTGGGAGATTAAGCCTACTTTTAATTCTCCACCCATATACAAGCTCATAAAAAGTTCACAAACAAGTACAACTTGAGAAACACCTTTCATGTCATCTTTCATATCTCTCATGGTTTTGTTTGGCTTGTTGCTAGGATTATGGAGGAGCTTTTGAAACCAGACTTGCACTATTCTTGTGAGCTAGAACATACACAGTGGATATGCCCTATATGCGGTCCATACTATATAGTATGTGGTATGGATAGGACATGCATAGACAAAGTATATGTGATCACAGATATCCTATATTGTTGTGTTCATAATCACTTCCATTTGTTCACACGATCTATTATTCATCCATGTACTCAATTGCATTTATATATTCATTTACATTCATCCATATTCATCCCTATCCAATTACAATCATTCACATATCCATCTTCATCCAGGTATTCAATTATGTTTATCCACATGATCTATCTTCATCTTTTGATGATCTTCATCCATATTCAATCACATTCATCCACATCCTCTATGTGCATCCACAAATTCGTCTACATTCAATTACTCCATCTAGGTTCATCCACATAATTCAAGATTTATAACCATACCCTACTAGGGTACCAGTTATAACCGTACCCTACTAGGCTACCATATACACATACATTGTTTGAGGTGAGGTTTTAAGGGCTTTGGTGTGCGAATATTATAGTGACTATATTACTTATTAGAATTTTTTTTTGAAGTTGGGGTTGATAGTTTTAAAATTAATTAATTATTGAATTCACATGCACCCTAATATCAAGGGGCTGGCAAGCATACATCATTTTGAAGCTTGCCAGAAAACCATATCCAACATACACTATTTATTACAGGCAGGTCTTAAAAGTTCCATTAAATTCCCATTTCAAAGGCTGCCCGGTTTTTGAAATTAATTCCCAAGTGCAGACCATAAAAAAAGAATTATGGGTTGGAAGATTTTATTTAATTTTTTTTGAAATTTTTTGGGCTGCAGCCCATACTGCACTAGAGAACCTATACTTCAGTCTGTATAGAGTATAGAGGTGGGTGACTATCATTCTTGGTCACTGAGGTTGAGGTTGGTTAGAGTATGTAAAAGTAATGACTAGTGGGTTGTTAATAGGAGGGTAGGTAGTAAAAAATAGCAACTAAGGTGTTACACTGTGGTTGGTTAGGGAACTGGAATCTAATAGAAAACTGCCTTCTGTCCACCCTCCATCCATCTTCAAGGTGCACTGGTGGTGACCCTTGGTTCGCTTTGGCAAAAGTGAACCAGCACCCACCAATAGACCCATACAGGATGGATGGCGTGTGGACATGAAACTCTGCTCTGTTTGAGATCATTTCCCAGAGCTAACTGGAGTTATGTTACTATCTACATAACTACATCTGCATGCATATCTACCTACCTAGTAGTCACCAAGTGTTTCACCTACTTTCCGTCCTACACAAAGTGACGACCACTTGCATGCCCTGCATGCTTACCTTATGAAACTTACACTTGCATAGGTAGTTCTTGCTGCAATCTTTTGAAATTAAAAGCCAGTCCGGTGGAGAAGCAATAGAAGTTGACAAAACCTAACTATTGGAACCTTGGTAACTCAGTTGTGGTTCATCCACAACTGAGTCATATTAGGTTTCCAAGGGATGGTGGTGCACTGGGTGGTTTCTGCCAGTACCTTACCCTTCATGTTAGTAAGAGCATCCCCAGCACTGCTCAGTATGTGGCCCTGTAAAATGAATTTGGATGAAGAAAAGTCAAAACATGCTCGTTTGCCTCAGCGAAATGGTTCTGGCCCCACAACTTTGTAGAGCTTGCTAAGGCTGGTAAAAGGTACAGCAAAGCCTAACACATATTAGAGAAGAGTGTAATAAATATGATGTAACTGCAGCTCCCTGTTTCTCATAATGATTGGTCCATGTGGTTTGCTATTAGTAGTCTGTAACCTATTTGCAGTCCCAGTTTAGCACAATCTGCCTAGCTGACCCACCCAGGCATGCCAGCCAGAATCGGCCAAACTGGGCTCAGTCTTGAGTACATCATACATGTCATGGTGTTTTACCATCTTTCAATCATGAACCATGAGAAAAAATCAATTCTGCAAACGCCACACTGCACCATGCTGGTTCAGCATTGACTTGCTGATGCAGTCTCTTTAAGTTAGCAGATAGTGTTTTCACTGGTCAGTAAATTTGAAATGACGATGTACTGAAATTAACATGAGCCTCCAACCTCAACCAGAGAAAGCACTCTTCCCAAAAGTCCGGTTCATGTACAATAGCAAGTCTATAAGACCCTAGAGTCAGGTCAGATGATTTATCTGACATTGGAATTCTTCTTTGCATTTTCCATCTCCTGGTCCTCTTCTTCCTCCTCCTCAAGCCCTGGCACAATTCCTGTTGGAGCTCCCTGATCTGGCTGAACTTGTGTTATTTGTTCTTCCATTTGCTGGACATTCAAATACACGGCAAATTGTGCTTTCAGCAGTAGGAAGATTGCACCTGAGTAATGCTACAGAAACATAGTCCAGTGAACATTACAACTCTCACAAATAATCACAGCACTTCAATGCTCCATCCAGATTATATTCCTGGAGATTGCAGTTGGGTGCAAATGTCTTGGAAAGGACATTTGAGTGACTTTGACTCTAAAATTTTACTGGATGCATAGAACACACAATAAGCAGTTGAGATCAAGGTATGAGGTTTCTTCATTGCTGAGACTGCAGACAGAAATTTTGAGTGTTCTGCAGGCCATCACTACCACAATAATAGAAGTCAATAACCAACTTCAAAGAAAAGACAATGGCATTTGAAGTTGCCTCTATACAGTATCTCAATGTGGAAGGAAAATCAAGTTTGATCAAGGATTCATGAAGTTGAATACTACCTTTTGAACTGCAGTGTACATGGAATCTCTTTGAGGTTCCTGCTCAGCAACAACAGTTCTGCAAAGAAAATCCAACTTACCAATCATACATCTCAAGGTGCAGTCAAGGGTATCATGTCTGACAGAGACTTCTGCAGTTTGTGAAATGCTGTGGTTTGAGAGATACAGACATCAAGTGATCACCCTTGAACAAATCAAGTGCTCACTGTTGACCAAATCTTTTGCAAAATTCTACCAGCTTGTCCCTCTCAGTCTACAAAGTATACAGAAACTTCATTTGATAGTCTGAATTGAATGCACTATCCAAGATCTACACACAACAGACTCCTCACTCAACATTCAAGGCAAAAGTGTGAAAGAGTGTTTGTTGAACAACTTTCTTGAAGGAAACTCCAGCAAGAGTGCAAGCATATGCCCCCAACAACAAGGAATGCTTGACAAATCTGCCATCATTGTACCTGTTGTCCTCCAGTTCATAGAAGTGCTTGCTCATGAGTATTGCCTGCATCAAATGAGATGTCGGGAAGGTCAGCTGAATCCTCTGTTGCTTATGAAGTAGGATGCTGAAGAAGATGAGAAGGTAGATGGTTCTGTGCTAATACGAAGCATGCATAGCAGGATAATTAGTGCTGAGCTCCATCCTGTAGTAGACCCATCCACTTCCAAAAGAGTTGAGGAAGGATGGAGCTTAGGCAGACATGGGTCCCACCTGTTCAGAAATGATGCTACGGGCCTCTACAAGTTGGGCTTCAAGCTTCAATGCTCGATCACTAGAGTCGCTGAAAGTCTGTTCCTTCTTACCTTCTTGCAGCTGCACCATACACTCCTGAAAAAGAAAGGCAACAGCTGTACATTGAGCAACACGAATTGCCTTCAAATGGCAGAAGATGTTTTAGCACTGCAAACGCCTTATGATCATGCAGTTTGTGTATACTCTACAGCATTTATCACATTCTGAAGTCCTTGTTTTTGTGTCAACAAAATAGAAGAAACAAGGGGGGTAAAATTGGCATCTAATACCTTAATTGAAGCCATTTTTGCCCGGAGACTCTGCTCAATTTGGTCTCTGGCTATGTGAAAAGGTAGATCAAAGACATCCTGTCCAGTATTTGGCTATACTTATCAACATGTTGACGCCTACTACCTTCAAGATAATATGTCCAGCTGGAAATAAGAGTGCAAGAACTGATGCTACAATTTCCTCATGAAATATACACAACTTCATCTCTATCTCAAAAGGCATTTGCAAGCTCAACATTTCAGAGCACAGTGTAGAGGCCAGGGAATATTGTGAAGCTATTGCACATCTACATAAGCACTCAACTTAAGTCCTTACAGCAGCAATAGACCAGAAATATGGCTATCAAGCACTTGCAAGAAGGGAGTTTGACTTACAGTACACCCTCCCAGAAATGTGGATGGTGGTTCCAGATCAGAACCAGATCTAGATAGTACACTGGTATTCAGCAAGTCACGCATATCAACCTGCAATATCTTCAATTACTGTCTGGTGAGAAATCATGGTATTTTATGGATACAGAGTTGTCAAACACAATCCAACACTAAGCAATACTTGTGGCATCTGCACAGGGTTACCACTAAATTATGATACTTACAGAGATTCCTGTGCAGCCTTTGCAAATTGGAATGAAGATTGACTTGACAGTCATGCCATGACAACATGAAAACAGAAGCAGAGGATATCATTTGGTCACACTTTTGAGTATTTGGAGCAATGGATGTTCCCCTTTGCAACATGTATGTGAATAGTCAAGGTCTGACTAATTAGAGCACACCTGCATGGACCTTAGCAATGCTCGCAATTCTGCATTTTCAGCCACAAGCTCCTGCTTTTGTGCTTCGTAAGCATCAACCTGCCAAATGAAGAAAATTGATTTTTCATCACAAGCCCACATTACCAATGACATATTGCTTGTGTGAAACAAGGTGTGGCAGCAATAGGATGTGCAATAGAGGTCTACAGTTGAATGTGGTAATCGTGAGACAGGCATACTTGGAAGACAAATGTGTATTGGCCAATAGTATCAGCCTCCTTATTTACTTAGTCAAGGTTCACAAAAGCTATGACAAAAAAGGCAGGCTGTTAAGGTTTGTGAGCTTACAATCATCTTGTAGAGGTCCCCATCAGCTTTCTTTGTATTCCATGTCCCCCGTTGCCGACCCTCCTTCTGCTTTCATCATTGGCAAAATTCATTGAGTATTTAAATTTGCACTCTACATACTGCAGCATGACTGAACTGAGGTGCCCTAGCTGGATTGGTAATTCGTGTACATAAAAACAGCACTCGCATGATCTTCATTCTGGCTCAGCTAATAGCTTGTAAGAGGGTCATATGTATGTTTCCAAATCTGATTTAGCTTGAAGTAGTTGAGGGACCTGTGTTTGAAATGTGTTTGAAACTTACACTGCCTATTCTTATTAAACCAACTGCAAAGGATCTAAACTGAAAAATTGACAGACTCTAGGAAGTTTATTCTTGTACAAAACTCTGTAATCTCATATGAATAACTGCTGTGCCAATATTCTAAGTAAATGTATTGAGCAGACAGTCAGAAAGTAGCATTCTAAACATGTTTACAAATTTGCAAACCAGAAAAATGACCACTATAAGGTGTAGGTTCCTGCCTGAAGCAAGTTCATGATCTCAATGCCAGTCTTTGACTCTTTCTTCTCCATCAGCACTTGATTTAATCGCTCCTGTTACATGGAGAGTCATAATTACACAAAGCCTATCCACTGACTATGAGGAATACTGTCTAGTTACCAGTAGCCAGAGGACCATCCATTCAACAAAGCTACACAACAAACATTTAAGGTGTGACAAGCCATAAGGACTGGAGAACACACAAGAGCATGCCACGGGTTTGCCCTCGTGACACAGGTTTGGGTGAAACCAAATGCACAAGAATGGAATGGACTTCACCCTATAAATCATACCAAAGCATCATCCTTCAAGTAAGAAAAGAGAGACTCAGAGAGTGGTCAAAATGTACACTGAACCCTACCCATGTCAAACTGCACATATCCACCCAGAAGAAAAAAGAGCATCTTCACATGAAAACAAGATGAGGAGCTGCAACAAGAACATTGTGACAAAGTACCTGTAGCTTGACATACTCTTTCTCCTTTTTCTTCAACTCATGGGTCTGCTGTGCTCTCACTTGCTGTGAACAAGTTTATGCACACAGTTTTGTAAGCAGTCCTGTTTACTTAGTTTTCTTGGTGCACTGATAAACCAGTCCACTTGAGGAAAAACAGCAGGGAACCTCCCCTGTAGAAATGGGTATTGTTGGAACCACATATACCTACAAAACTGCAGACAAATCTCCGCAACAACAATTTGGTGGCAACATAACAATGAGTGCAGTCATAACCTTATGAGAGTTGCTCACAAAGTGTCAGACCATCACCTTCATCACAAATAGCAGTGATGAGCTGCCATGACTACCCACGGACTTCATTGGCTCCCAATGGTGGATGTAGATACATATGTATAACCTGCCCAAAATTTCAGCCAAACCATTCTAGGAAATCTGTGTCCTGAGGTTCTTTCACATTTCTGCACACAATGGGAAGACTCAGTCATGAAGTTGACTGGCACCCAAGAGACATGGTTAATAAAGATATGTTATTCCTGGAACCACAATCAGAAATGTTAGTTTCTCAACTTGATGAACATCTGTTAGTTCTCCAAGAGAGTAGAACATCTGAAGAAGCCTGAAACCCTTGTGCTGACACTCAAGTGACCTCATTCAAATACCTACAAGTATTTATGGTAACTACATCTGTGCAGAAGCTTGAGTGCCCACTACATATCCCTTGTCAGGGAAATTTTTAAAAATCCTGGGTTGACAGCAATGCAATTGTCAGAAGCTAGCATCCAGAATACCTGTTATATTCTTGTTCTTGAGATTGTCCATTCAGCATCACATGCAACAGTTATTAATCTGATCACTTACATAGATGGGTGAATTATGCTGGAGGTGTGTTCTAGAAAGGTGGCCTCATGCTGATGGTATAGCCTCCCAAGTCAGTACTGGTGGCATTCAATGCTTCAAAAACCAGTTGTTCATTCCAGGCATCAAAGGCTATGCTAGTAATACCTGTGTACCGATGACCATGCGTTGAAACTCGTCTCTCTCTTGCTGCAGTTTCTCTAACTGTGTCTTTAAAGCAGCTGTCATTTTCTGGTCCTGTTTCCACAATAGAAATGGAATCAGCACTGTCAATCACAATGCAGATGATACAAGGGGAACTGATAAACTTCAAGTGAATTTCTTTATTTGGAACATACAATACCAATCATCTGAATTGCAGTTTTGAACAAGAAGGTGATAATGCTATGGAGTCTGTTCATGGAGTGGAATGACCTTGCTTTCCAGAGCTTGCAACACACGCTCCTTGCCAAAAAGCTGCTCAGTCAACCTTTCCACCTTGTTTTCAAGCCGTGATATATCAGACATGAGCCTGCATTAAGTAATCACCTTTGTTAACCTAGCCATTGAATCTGCTCTGCATTTTCAAAGCCCTTGGTGGATATTCTTGAGAAGGTAGCAAAGGATAGGAACTACCTTCCTAGAGCTGCAAATGCAAAACCTAAGTATGAGGTGAGGACCACATTGGATCCTACCTTAGCCGCGTGTCATTTGCTGTCTCTCGATACTCAACATCTCGCTGTCGTTGCTGGAGCATTGCATATATGCAGTTGCATGTCCGCACAACTGATGCCTGCTCACAAAAAGGATTCAGCACTGTAAATGTGATTGCACAGTACTTACAGTAGCAGACCTCATCACAATGGCTCTGTTTCTATCTGTCACCACACTGCACAGGGCCTTGGATCTGTGGGCACAAGGATCCACTAGCCAATACATGACTGCAGAGCCTGCTTCAGCAATTCCTCACCTCATTAACCACTACCCCCTCTCTTCCACCCATTCCTGTTTTTTTTTTGTTATTCAAAAGGCTTAGCACCCACATAAACTTCTGATCTCTATTGGTGTCTATATCACATTGCAAAAGAACACCACGCGGACAACTTTCATCAATTGTTGAGCACATGATTGCTGTTGATGCTATCAATAGAGGAATCGAAGACCCTGCATCTGCTACAGCCAAACACTTAAATTGAAGAGAGTATATAGATTACAAGACTCACAGGATCAGCAGACAGCAGATTAAGAGCTGAAGGAAACCCAAATGTCACTAATGATTGATTGAGATACTTAATGCAATGATCAAGATTGTGTACATCTGCAAATACGTCTTCCCTGGACCACCAAACGAAGAATCAACCCATCAGCTTAATAACTGTCTGGAAGGATGACTGTTCAAGCAAAGTCAAAAGATTTTCTCCCACCCAGTCCAGTTTTCCTTGGAGCAGCACTTGCTTCTGTGTCTTCATAATGTCATGACTTCCAAAATTCACCTCTGTGCCAGAATTCCTACACTGTTCCAAGAGACATTTCTAAAGAAAAACCACAGTACAAACCGTGATTCCAACATATCCTTATCTTGACAGGAGATCAGTTGTCTTACTGGGTTGTGTAGGCAGTCTCATAAGCACCCTGCAAAAGAGCCAGAAAATTGAAAGCACCACCAACTTATTTGTGAAAGTTATAATTGTTCTGCTTGAAGGAAAAAGGTCAAAAAGTCTTCAAGAGTGATTTTAAGTTCTAGAAATAGATCAGAGGAAAGAGTAGAATGTCATTATGCATGTTGACAGTAAATCATTCAAGTGCTGAGCTTCAAGAGAAACTATAAATTAGCATTGGGAATTCATGACAACAACACCACCAACTCCTAAGACACTCACACGCAAAATTTGTTCTTCAAATTGATGTGCATTAAAATCAGTAGACATTCTAGTGCAGATGCAGAATAACATTTGAATGCTGACATCAAATGCTGGTGGTGCACATCATGTTGGAGGGCAGCTCAAATACACTTTTGTGTGAATGATTTTGTCAAAAAAGACAAAGCCCAATATTGGCAATCTTGACCAACACACCAATGAGCCCCATCTTCCTCCATTGAACACTTGCTTGATGATAAGCTTACTGCAAGTGTTCACTGGAGGAACAGGGGACTGACCCTTCTTGTTGTCCCCTCCCTCCCTCTTCTTACACTATAAAACCGTGATCACAGTGAGGTTATTGTGCAGAGAAAAAACTTACCAAGTACACACCATTTCCATCACTAGTTCCCATTGTTGCTCCGCAGGGTATGGACCGTCAGGAGCTTTCTTCAGACACCAAAGATCTTGATGTATGTAGCTGACTCTTCTATTCATCTGACTGCAGCAGCAATACGCAGAGAAAAACCAAGGTTAGAAAACGACGATGCAATAGGAAAAGCCACCGATAATAATGCTATATAAAAAACTATTGCTTTAAAATAAGAAAGGAGCAAAAAGAGACAACAGAAACGCAGCAGCAGCTCATGTCTGAAAACACAAACTACAGTTTCCGGTTCTTCCCGTGATGATGATCATCATCATCCGCCAGCAGCAGCGGTTATTACTAAAATTTGAACGTAAAAGGCTCATGCGAAGAAAGAAAACCTTACATACGAGGATGACGAGAAAGCCGATAGGCCTGCAAAGGATCCTGTTATAGCACAAATTGTGGGGAGACTAATTTGCATACTCCGTTCTCATGCCAGAGAAACAGAAGAGAAAAAAGGCGGTGATTGCACACTTTCTCGCTGGACATCTACCTCCAGCCTAATGATCCCGATCATGGCATATCTGTCTCTGTCTCTCTCCAGGCACGGAAAGCTCCCAAAACAAGGCACGAAAACCGTCTATTGAATTACAAGCAACGCTATCACTTGTATCAGAGCTCCTTCCAGAAGTTCATTGTAATCCTTTTTGGAAGTTGATTTTTTTTCTCCAGCAAGTTATTTTATTATCATGTGGCAAGGGCAAACGTCTGTCTGGACTCAATCTTTCTTCATTTCTTCATTTCTTTCCGAGCGCTACCACTGACTGACATTCAATAAAATGATGGTAATATTGATCAAAAGCGTGGAGGAATAAAAATGCACACACACCGGCGGCTTACTTACTTACCAGGAATATAGAAGAAACAGCAGAGAGCGCTGCGAGCATCCTCGACAGACAGACAGACAGAAGAAGACACGAAGGTGGCGCTGCGGAGTGCGGAGCTGCTGCCGCTGCAGAAGAAGAGAGTTTCGAAAGCGCAGGCGCGAAAGCAGAAAATGGCAACGACCCGCTCGCTCGCTCGCTCGCTCGCTCACTGCACGAGAGAGAGACCACGTATCCACATCCCAATCCAGATGCGAATCCAGATGTCGTCCCAATATATTAGTTTCATCCTACTGCAAACGCAGCATCCACATTCCAATCCAGATGTGGTCCCAAATGTATAGGTAGTTCCCTATTATGAAAGCAGCCTCCACGTCCCAATCCATATGTGGTCACAATATATAAGTAGTTCCCTTACTATGAAAGCAGCCTCCACATCCCAATCCAGATGTCATCCTAAAGAAAGTTTCCTACTTCAAAAGCATCATCCACATCCCAATCCAGATGCCATCCCAAGATAGTTTCCTACTTCATTTTCTTGTTTTATAGCTTAGTGTAGTGTGCAAGTATGCAAGTGAGATGCATGTTTCATCAACATAATCTATCACTATATTCAATTTCTCCTATGATCTCCATTGCTCATGGGGAATGAAGGCAAAGGGAGAAACAAATTGATCAAATGCATTGAGTCAGAGGATGAGAGCTAGAGACGATGAGGATCACAAAAGAGTTTGTAAGAGTTGGTTTGTGATGGCATTCATTCTCCTTTTCAAGTTTAGTATATACTCAAAGAAATTCAACAACTTTTTGAATTAGAGAGAGAAACAGTTGTTGAAGGAAGTGAGTATTTATTTGTATATACACATTCTGAGTGAGATTATGTTCTCATGTCAACCTCAAGGATGAGTTGTTGACAGTAAATCTTGGAGGAAAGAAAATCTTCTACCTAGAGTTTACAAGGGGAATTTTTTTTTGCTTGTCAAAACTTGTAGGATATGGGAATTAGAAAGGACACGTGTATTGTGAAATGTGTGATATTTACGTGGTGCCAAGGGTGGAAAATGTGATCAAAAGTTGTAAAATGTTGGGTTGAGATGTCATGAAGAAAACCAAAATAGTTCTAGAGAATAGATTCAGAGTGATTTAATCCAAACATGAATTTGTAGGATTCTAAGTTTGCATTGATTTGTTGTTTTGTTTGGGTTTCCCACCAATTCATGTGTGGTAGGAAACAATGTTAATATGATATCCTTTGTTGTGCAAATATAAAACCATAAAATTTGCATGCATTGTGAAGCCCATTTTTTGGTTACACAATTTCCTCTTGTGTCCACATGTTTGGTTTAGGTTTCAACAAATTGTAAGGAACACATTTCAATCATAAATATTCAAAGAGGTCCAATGTGTTAAATGTCATTCTATTTACAATGCAAGTTTGGGTATGATGGTAGTGGTGCCTTTTAGTGATCATAAAAGAGTGTCAATGCTAGAAGTAGGTCTAAAGGTGCATTCACACTTTGATGTTAAGTCATTGTTAAATGAAAATTTAGATGGCATCCTAAGTGGCACCCAATGTTAAATGAATACTAGCTTAACATAAAATTTTCATGGCAACTAGGTTTAAGTCCTAAATGGCTAGCATGGTGTTACGAGACTCTACCCTAGGGTCCCTAACACCAAATGTGAATGCACCTTAACTATAACTTCAAGCAACAAGCTAATACTATTACACCCAAAATGTGGTTCAAAATTCAAAGCAACAACCAACATTGATAACAATCAATTTTATTTCTTTCTTTTTCTTTTTCATTTTTTGAAAATTTCCCTTAAATTTTAACAAAACTAATGGGATTTGCAATAGGACTTCCAACTGCCAATTTATTTGTCAAAAAACAACAAATGTTCTAAAGGGAAAGAATTTTAAATGTTTTAGGGGAAACATCAGTAATAATCATCTCCAAGCCAATAATTGAAGGTACATATGATCATAATCTTAATTGAATTACAAAAATGGAATCCATGCAAGTGAGATAATTTTCATCAATAAAAGTAATTAAGATCATTTTTACTTTGTGACAATTTATGAATAGAATTACATGTACTGTGTAAAGTAAAAACATTTGAAAACCATTCTTTTTCAAAAATAAAATAAAAATTAGTGGATAACCTATAGGTAGTCCATAGTTTCAAAGGTAACTTAATTATTATCAAAATTATTAAATAAAGGTGATCTCAAGGCATTTTGTTTGGTTGATTTTCAAAACATTTTGGGGAAATTAAATGTATGTAAGAAACCAATTGATAACAAGGTTATGAAAATGTGTCCAAGGGGGACTTTTGAATAGGCTAAATTTAAATTGATTGGGATAGAATGAATAGTTGTGAATAGGATTATGACCCTATGAATATGGTTGAATTTGTCATTCCAATTGAATGAAATGTGTAATTATTTAACTATTTGTTGAATCTCCTTGCAATAGTAACAAATGCAACAAAGTGGTGTAGTTTTGGTAGAATAAGTGTATGAAATAGGTGGTGGATAGGTAGATGAAACTATAGTTTCATAGCAAGGTAAGTAAACAAGGTTGTTTGACACATTCATATTCAATTGTCCATAGTTGCACTTGAGTTTATGCACTTCAATGTTATAATGTCTAATTCATACTAGAAACATTACCCCATTACATGTAATATTTGAAGTTGTGACTTTTTTTTTTTTAGTTCCCTTGAGTTTTGAAACTTTTTTTTGTTGTTGCTAAAGATTGCATTCAATTTTAGTTCTAGAATTATAAGAATGGTAGATTTACATATCAATAGAGTTATTTGTTTATATTTTTTCTATGTTTGTGATAAGTATATCAATGGTAGAATTAGAACATAATGTTTATCTCAATAACTTATCGGGTGCTTTAATATTAATAATTTTTATATATGAGGTATTGTGGAAGATTGATAGTTCTTTGAATTCATGATTGTTAATATTTTAAAATATGGTAAGAGTGTTGGCAATTAAAAATTCACAAGTCAAACTTCCTAATATCCAATAGAAACTATGATTATAAACACAAATGAAAATTACCTTTCCCATATGTATTTTGTTCACTTTTATTGCAATTGATGATTATATGTAATTTTATCATTCTCCATTTTCATTCATTTTGTTAACTATCATTTCTTATTTGTTATCAAGTTGGTAATCTTGTAATATTGTACAAATGTATGATGAAATGTTAAATATTAGGTTCACAATTAGTTTTTCTTTAAACTATCAATTCAATAGTTACCAAATACATCTATTATTTGTTGATCATAATGCAATTTTCTATCAAAGATTAATTGGGAATGAACATAAGTTTGTCATTGAAAATATATTGCATAGTCATTTTATTTTTTGTAATTTGCTAAGACAAAAGACAATTTATAATTAATCAATTTTGACAATTTTTACATTGTAATTTTGAAAATGACAAGCTTGTAAATAATAGCAACATTAGAGCAATGGTTAGTCCTAAACCATCAACATGAAAGGTTGTCAATTTCAACAAAAAGAGCAAAAAAATAAGTGTAATTATGTATGTGAAGTCAAAATAAAATTAAAGATACAAACTTAAATTACCACAAAAAAAAAATTACAAATACTATAATCCTTAAATGATATATAATTATTGTATTTAGATTCTTAAGCTTTGGCACAAAAATTTTGAATTTATGGAAACTTCAACATACACAATATTATCAACAAAGGACACAAAATCATAACAAGTCCCAATGTATGTTGGACACTTGGTCCCATTTAAACCTAGGTTTGAATATGACTAAATTAGACAAAGTTTAATTATACTAATTTTCAACATTTTGGGTAGTTAGTTTTTTTAAAAATTTGGAAAATTTGAAAATAATTTAATTAATACCAAATTTGTTTAAAGGAATAACACCATAAGAAATTGGAACAAACAATGGAGGAAAATGTGGAAACATTAAAATTATCCATAAAGTATTTTTGTCTTCACCTTGTATTTGGGCATCCTTTCACCACCTATCCCCTCTTTCAATGGTATCTACAAAGTAAGGACATTTTATTAAATTTTAGTATGAAATGTTGAAATTCAGCGTTTAATGCATAAGGTTCGAGATTAATTATAGTAGTTGTACATGTAAAAATAATGAAAATTTATCACTAGAAGAAAAACCTTTATTTACAACTGGTGTTTATGACCGTTTTTGAGTCGAAAAAGACATTTTACAACTAACTGTCTAATAGTCGCCTAAGACAAGTTGCAGACGACAAATAGTCGCAAAACATTACATCAGGATGACGTCATCAAATGGTAGATGAAGCCTACATTTAATATATATTGTTTCATCCGATGGGGCCAGTATATACATAATGTATACAAGGCATCATTTTGCGACTATAAATTGCAACTATTTTGGTGGATCCAAACTCCAACCATGTGGAGACACATGTTAACTCTTGAAATACTTTCAATTAACTAATGGGTTGTTGCCACATGGCATGGTTTCTAATATTTGGGAAACCAAATTGTGATATTGGATGATCTAAAAATTTTAAAATCTTATGGCTAAGAAATGGCCACGTCTTTTGTGTTTGGCTA
>Ga0209611_10008010_pt1 | contig 16730 bp, 10 predicted proteins | sample S1TSphgellanicum_3_FD_187693 | JGI IMG/M metagenome (GOLD analysis project Ga0209611, IMG submission 187693) | Host-associated microbial communities from peat moss isolated from Minnesota, USA - S1T2_Fc - Sphagnum magellanicum MG (SPAdes) (version 2) | ecosystem: Host-associated > Plants > Peat...
CATATGCACATAGCTTTCCATGCTTTTAACAGGTTGATTCTTGATGCATTGTTGAGTGGTCCTTATATGAAGAACTCCCGGTTCTAAAAAATAAATTGGAATCATCTGGGTTCCAATTTTGGTTCAGATTTGTAAATCTAAATGAGAAGATTCCAGTTCTGGTTTAACTTTTTGTGTTAGGTGAAGCCCTAGGGGGAGGGTATTCTCAGAATAAGGGGCCCGCGCGAGGTGGAGCTGAGACGACTACTTATTCTGAGAATGCCCCTCCCTCGAGGGCTTTTTACTGTGTGTAAAGCACAGCTACTGAACATGCGAAGACAAAAACTTTCATGCTTATAAGGTTCCCTCTGACTAAACTGAAAATGACAGCATTGCTCGACGTTGCTTAGGTAGTTCTGGTTTCGGTTCTGAAAATCAGTCGGTCCCTGTTCAAATCTTGTTCTTACTATTTGGGCTGGAACCAGCTGTCAACTGTTGGTTACCTGGAGGTTGCAGTCCCTGTTCTTTTTTTAAAAGTATATCATGCTTTCGGATTTGGGTCAATTCCACATTTAAATAGAACCAAGAATCTAATTCTGGGTTATTCTAAAAATTCCAATTTCAGTTCTGGTTTTGAAAATGAGTCCAGTTTGGATTGGGTTGTTCGCAATTGGAATCAGAACCGGCAGTTCTTGCCACTAATGCAGGTATGCACACAACACTAGTTGACGCTAACAATATTCTCGCTGTTTTTCAGGCACTTGTCCAAAGGGTACATGCCCTTAGACGTAAAGGAACAGCTTTTGACTTCCGTGAAGATGCTAAGGAAAAATTTGGTCCTGCTCCCAAACGCACAAGCTTGAGTGTATTGATTTCCTCTTCTTTCTACGGCGTTGGAATTAAATCAACTCTCATCATATTTGGTGGGCTATGCTTACTCGCTATGTATAGGATTTTATGCGACTCTGGATCTAGGTGCAGCCGATAACTTATCTCATTACTACCAGGTAATTTACATTTATTTGCATTCAAACATTTTTTCACTTATACATATGCCAACTTATGACTTTATGGAGAACATTAATCTATTGACGTCTCAACATGCGACAGCTTTGGTGAGACTAAATATGTCTCTAGCGCTGGAGAATTTGCTTTCTCCACCACGTGAACTAATGATGGGAACAAGGAGAAATGATGTGTAATAAACATCCAAATTTTGTCAATATGAAACCTTTTAAGCAACTCTTAATCACTAGTGTGAACACTTGATGATAGAACACTACAAGCAATTAACAAATCCCTAGATGTATAGAATTGGTGGTGTATAGAAAATGTTGATATACATATTGTCATATAATTCATTGAACACTTCATAAGAGTTTCAACATCTTGCCCTTTTTGTCAAATTAGTTAAGTCTACATGATCAGAAAGTTCAACTATAATTGATTCAATGATTTAATGTGGTTTTGCATTGTGACTTAGGTGGAAACTCCCAATCTTTGGAGAAGATGGTGATAACAACCATTGTCAATCATACACAAAAATCAATCTATTTGAAAGAAGGGAATGGAAATTTGACCATCAAGTGTTGGGATCTTGAATCAAACAAGAGTGAAAAGCTAGTAATTGATCCCAATGCAACATATAGAACATTCATAATTTGTTGCAAGGGTGTAGACAATATGTGGGCATCTCTGGAGTTGAACTCGGATTATTGCTGTGATTACAAACAAGTGCATGTATGCATGGATTCTGCTCAAAAAATGTTTTTTGGCAGTCTACCCAGGAATTCAAAAATGAAGAAGAAAAACATAAGAAATGAATGTGATACAAATATTGTTCTTACAGCGGTCATTAGTGGCGAGGATATTCGTGATGTTGCGACTGTGGAGTTAGCGCAATTGGCACCACGAAACTCCACTTGGATGGAAGCATTTCCAGAGAGTGGACATTGGAAGTACTTCGTGCAAATGGTCAATGACTCAAATGAAAAAATAGAGATTACTGACCATTTCACCACCCAAAAAACAAAATTGGTTGTGACTTTCACCAGTTCTGATCGCTTATGTTGTGTTCCCAAGAAGTCTATGTTGGATTCATGGATTTAAAAGTTGCATACACAAGAAAGAGAACCTATATAAATAGAAAAATAATTTAGCTGATCTATATCTAATCTATTCCTTATCTATAACATATATATGGTGAAACATAGTGCCATGCCATGATCCTAATTCAAGATAACATAGGAGTGAACCGCCTGAAAGATAACACTGATAAGTCTAACAGTTCCTACGTAACACTTAATTTAATATTTAAAGATAATTCTTTTTCTAATGTTAGGAATGTTTTCTGTCAACAGTCTATTAGATTTCTTTGAACTTGTTATTCTCATCACCACCCGAAGTTTGAAGTTTTTTGTGAAATTGTTTTCAAACCTTATGTCCACCATTTTAGTTATAATGAAATTGGCGGAGGGTGTTGGTGATGCCAAAATGCTTAATCTACAAGATTTGTTGGCTTTACCCATGGAGAAAAGCTCACACATTTATGTTGGATTTGAGGATAAAATTTTGGCTCAACCTTGAACCACTATGTGAGTGACAGATGGATATTCATCTGCTCATATAAGATGGATAGGTAGTTTTCATCATGCATCTAGATGAAAAAATTTATATCCAATATTGAAAGTTTTTGGTTTAACTTTGAACTCACATACAAGGCAGAGTCATGACATGATGAGTTGCTCCTTTTGGAATATGCAAAGTGTTATGTCCTGGTGCTTTGTCTATGCCCACTTGAAAGTTGGTTGTTCCATATACACGATTTGTTTTTTCTTTTGCATCCAAGGTATTTCAAATTTATGAAACATATTATATATTGTATTTATTACATATAAGTGTTGACAATATTTTCCATTAAACTATTTTTGGACATAACCAAATCTTTAGCGTTTTTCCAATTACCAAATAATTTTGAAACCCTTCCCTTGAAACTCAACTTCCTTGGTTAATTTCCATCTACAATGGATCTTGTTTTTTTCACTTTTAAAGCATTTTAAGAGAAAGTGTTTCGTCAAATTTTGCTTTTCAACCTTTGAAATACCTTTGAATGTAAACACTCCAATATTCAAAGTAATCATGAATCATGATGTGTCTAGTTCATTTTTAAATAGGACAATTTGAATCCAAAAATCACAATTTGTTTTGCCATTAAAATATAAAGAAGCAATTTTCACAATCTTTGATTGATTATTTTCATTAATTAACAAACATTTGGTTGCAATTTAAGCTTAGTATCTACTCTTTCACCAACATTCATTAATTCTTATACTTAGTATGCTATTGAAAAAGACTTTAAAATAAGATCAATCCTTTAAATTTGCACTAGCGAACTTTTATCATTTGATATAATGACATTGATTTATGAAATATGTTGGAAGTATTTTAATGAAATACAATATCATGTAGCAACCGAATTGTATAATGCATTGGTTAGTTGCAATCTACACCCAAAACATGTTTTTCAAAAAATTATTAATTTTCATCGCCTATGTATGCTATGGAAGCTCAGAGATTTTATAGAGATTGTACCAAGTTATAGCAACAAAAATTTGATTTTATAGAAATTGTACCAAGTTATATAGCAACAAAAATTTGTTTAATGTTTTTTTTTTTATTCTTGTAAAAGTAGTGGTGAACATAGGAGAGAAACATAGTCATAAAAAGTAAAGATCAATGTAGATAAGCATAATCATGACAATTGCAAAATATGTTGATGGATTGATTGATTAGTTTTCCTAAAAGAAAATTAAGGACTTTTTCAAATCTAACATTATGAACTTGTGCACCTTAATGTCACACTTTTTCTTTTTGATTGTGATTGGTGGGGGTCGATGCTATTGGAAATATATGAAACCTCTAAACCTGTGAAGTCACCTAGTAACACTTTTTTTTCATTTTCAGGTTGTGGCACAAGTGGCAAAAGAAATTTGTCACTGGGTACATAGGTGGAGAAAATTGAACAATGTTTCAAAAAATCTTCTAGTTGTTGCCATTGTAATCAAAATGCCTTTAGGTGATTGAGCAATATAATATTTATTTCAATATGACGATCATACTTGGATCTCTATCTATATGAAGTGGCTACAAAAACTTCACCTTTATTGTTGTTTGGTTATGGATGTTAGTAATATGCAATAAATCTTGCAATAAGCCTAAGGTGTTCATAGCTATCTAATAACACATCATGAAACAAAGGGGTGTAAAAGTAGCTTCAAAGTTCAAGCATTTCGGCCTCTACCAATTACTACCTAAACATCTGACCACATATTATAACTAACTTCATAGGGAAAATATCAAGTGTGAAAAAAAATTGTGCATACATTGCAACAACCAACTGCAAGTGAAAGTTAAATTGATTACACACTTTGTTTTTCAAAAAGGAAATTGAATTGTAACAATGTTGAAAACATGAACCATGGCAATCTCTACCACCTTTAAGTACTCTAAAAAGGAATGAAACAAGAGTTAGGACGCATTGATCACTTGTCACAAATGAATCAAGGAGTTAACAATGATGGGGTTAACTTTGTCAACTATGAGGGGAACCATTTCAACCATGGTTTGAGTTGAGTTCAATTTCATTGTCATCTTTAAAAAACCATGTTGAACATCCAAATCCCATGTTGAAATAATTGCAACAACAATAGGAACAAATTCCCCGCCCTTAGATTGTCCACATGGTCAAGGGTTGCAATAAAATCCTATTAACACCTCCAAGTGTCGAGGAAAGGTCACCTCTGCATTTGCTTGTAACCAATATTGTAAATAGACAATTCCTAGGGCATCGAAGACTAACTGTTCAAGGAATCAAGCATCCAATTCAAGAATTAAGCTTTCAACAACTTCTATCATGATCCCAACACAAAATACCACCAACATTTGCATTAAGAAACAATGGATAAGTAAGCATGCAAAAAAAATTGAAATTGGCGTATTCTGCTTCATCTATTAAATCAAGAAATTGACCGCCTCTAGATATGAAAAAAAAGTTTACAAAAGTTTTGCAACTTCATTTGCAGTCATCCCGTGAAGTAATAAAAGCATAAGGAAATGAAGCATTGCAAGTGGATGAACTAATTTCCAATATTGAAGTTGAACAATTTATAACCAAAGTTGAAAATTTGACCACATCTACAAATTAGAATGCATAGATAACAACCATTTTTTGTGAAAATTTAGGGTTAAAAGCTTACGTATGCATTTAGCTTTCACAAGTTGTACAACATCTAAAAATGCCACTTGAGTCACAAGTGGCATAAAACCAGAATTTGGGTAGACTTCACCCTAATGAGCCCATGTTTTCTCACTGTTTAGAACAAATGCAAAATGTTCAATGTTGTCTGTATTGTAACAATGACCTATTTCAAATGAATTTGTTCATGGTCATTTTGTAACAGTATTTGAAAGGACCAAAATTCATCCCCTTTAAAAGCAAATGCAAGGTCACAATGTAAACTGTACAATTGACCCTGGCATACCTTCACTGTTGCAATGAAGTTGCAAATGAAAATATCCCTCCTTTGAGCAAATTTTAAGAAGGATTACATGTTTTCCATCAATGGCAACACAAAAGCCAACCCAAGCAACAAGTGTATGTTTGAGAAAAGGCCCAAGTTTACATTCACAAAACCAAGAAAACTTAAAAAATCACAATTCATTAATGTAACTTCCAAACATGAAAGGACAAGAAAAGAAAATCACCTTTGCCACCTAGTTGGAATTACAATCCACTTGCATCATTGCAAGCAATGGATGGTATTTTGCCATCAATCTTTTCAAAGGCTCCAACAGTGACATCCACTATGTTTTGACATTTTTAAAAATCTTATTCTTCTTTGTCTCTAAGGTCTAAGCCAATTTCTAAATTTCCAAGTGCCTTTTTGGATTGTGGCTGAAATAGCCATACATGTTCATCATGAAGTTTTTAATCCACCCAATGAGGGTCAAATTCCCCAAGGATTGGACTACCAAGTTTTCCCTATGGGCAACACAATGAACACCCATGAAAGATGGTGCCTAGGAATCCTTGATTTGTTTGGTAACTCTTGTTTTCCCACCTTGAAACACATGCACCCCATCCACTCCAAAACACAACAATTTCTCAACCAATTCTTCCCCGGTCAACCCCCCACCTTTCAACAATGCACTCATTATAACTTCCATGAGGTTGTTAAAACTTGATCCATCTACAATCCTATTGACACACACCAAGATTAATGCCCTAGTCTAGCAATCAACAACATAAACATGAACACATATCCACAAACCATTGTCTATGGTCGTAACTTCATCACAAGACAAGGCAATGAATTGGGCAGATTATATGGCCTTGAGAGTGGCACTTTTAACTTGGGTGTGCATGAATTCAACAAGTATGCAACCTACAAAATCTAACCAATGCATGGTTGGATTGTTTGGGACACCTAAACTAGCAAGTAACTCATACAAGGTTTCATATTCCAACATTGGATGACCATGGGTAAAAAAATGAAACAAAGTTTTCATTTGAACCATTTTCCAATTACCCTCACCCACAAGTTTGTTTACTTGGGTCAAAATTGACTTGGGACCCCTTTGGGCATACAATCTCATGTTTTTTAAGTGGGCACAATTTATAACCACATGTAGGTCCTGCCTTTCTTCACCCCAAGCCTTGGCAAATCCCACATAGCAATCCTGTAACCTACATGTTTTGTGAATGTATCCCACTTACACCCAACAATCTTGTCCTTGCTTTCAATTAAAGAACAAACCCTGCATTTCATGCTCTGAATAAACCCCCTTCACTCATTAAACCCTCTGCCCATGGCAACTTGGTTGCCCATTCTACTTGGAGCTTCCTAGTGCTATCATAAGACTTTTTTGTTTTTTCCCAACCCCAACCACATTTGGTTTTTGTTTCTTCAAAGGTGACTTAGATTCAGAAGGGTCAGATTGGGAGTCTAACAAATCCACAATCTCTTCATGATCTATGGACTCAAGAGGGATTTCAAGAATAACGTTAGAGATTTTAGGAATGACAACATGCATTTCAAAGCTTGAAATCATGTTGAGCAAATTTAGTGGGCTTTGGAAATTTGGTGCAGAAGGTTTTCAAGTGAGCTAATAATAGATACAGGAGACCATTTTCCACTTAGAGGTGATTTTGGGCCACTAGAGGAACTAAATGACTAGGAAACATGCTAAAATCACTCACAATGCACAATAGTATGGTAAGCTTAGGATTTTTGGATGAATTAAAGTACTAGAATATTGAAGAAAACATGAATGATGTTAATTATTGTGTGTAGCAAGATCAAACAGAAGTTTGAAGTAACAATGAATGTTCATACAATATGGATTCTATAGTCTATGTATGAACATTAAATAACTGCCAACAACAATTGAAAAAAGAAATATTTTTTAATGTCTATCAACACGCTCCCTCCCTCATAGTTGGCATGGGCAATCAAAGACAAACATCAATTGAAAAGAATTGACAATCGCACTCACTCAAGGAATGCACTCAAAAAATGCATTCAAAAGCTAGAGCTTTTAATGTTTATCAACAACTATTAATAACAACATCAACATTCAAGACGTTCACTTAGGAGGTAAAATTGAAGCAATTGGCATGGACGATTGAAAAGAAACTTCAATTGAAAGGAATCGATAATTGCACTCATTCAAGAAGTGCGTTTAAAAAACACATTCAAGAACTAGAGCTTTCAATGTCTATCAACAACAACATCAACATTCAAGAGTTGAAATGCTCCCTTGGAGCAATTGGCATGGATGATTGGAGATAGATGTCAATTGAAAGGAATCCACGATAGTATTCAATGTTCACTCAGGAAGCACACTCAAGAAGCGCATTTAAGAATTGGAGCTTTCAATGTCTATCAACAGCAATAGTAACACTCATGAATCAAAACACTCCCTCAAGAGTCAAAAAAACTTGTCCCAAAAAACATAATCTAAGAAAAATATGCCACCCCTCCTTGACTTATTGATTATTATGTTAACCATAGTAAAGGCATTTAATTTAATAAATGTGGACAGCATGTTGATAGTAACTTCATTGCACATGTTGAAATGCAATAAGTTGAAGCATGAAGTGATGGCCTTTACAAGAGCCCACACTTGGGCATGAAAGTTTGTTTTCAATTAAAAGTCAAATATGATTCCTTCCATAGCAAAATATTATGGTTCCTTTGAGCTCCAAAGTCTCCTTGAACATAAATTTCTTTGTTGCCAAATATGGGGAGACCTTTTAACTTCCAATGCCACATCACATAATACACATTCTCTCCCACTATTAATGGCTTCTTGTTCTTCAAGTTTTGGTCTATGTAATCATTTTGTTTAACCAAAAACCCTACTTCAAACCTATAGAAATCTTGTTGTTGTATTATTTATTGGAATCTTTTGAAAATCTAACATGACCAAAAAATGTCCATTCATATACCTTCTAAACCTTCATAGGGCCATGACATATTATGGATTGTTATGTTGCCACAATTGTCAAGCTAATTACTTTCATCTTTTATTCAAAAAATCAAATGACAGTGTTCAAAAAATGATTTGAATTCTACAACCATGCAATGCCCAATTGTTTCATTCATTTCAATGAACCAAAAATTTATCAAAGGAAAAGTGGCTTGATCAAATCACCTAGAAAGTTGATATTGAGAAAAATGTGTCCACACCAATGTTGGTAAACTTTAGCTTTTGGAATACTTGACTATGTCTAAAGTGGTTGGAATTATCTTTTTATGGTACACATGGTGTCACATAACTAGATTTTGAAATATTAATGGACTTGCTTGGAATTAGGTTGGCTCTTTTAACAATATTCCTAATTACCAATTTGTCCTTGTAATATTCTTAAATTATACATAAGGATCAAAATTTTGAATATTTGACATGAAAACCGCATGATACCCACATATTATGTAAAGGGTAATACATTGTGTTTTTTTTTTGGCCAGATTTCGCAACCTAGCAACAAAAAAAAATGGTTAATGAATCCAACAAAGGGATTTTTGGGATTTAAAAAAACAATTATTTTGACCAAAAAATTTAAAAGTTATCAAATTTAAATAGTGTGTTCCTGCAAGTCGCCAGAACTAAGCAAGATTCCAAAAAAGATCTATTAGTCCATTAGGATAGTTGCCATTTACTACTAATTAATGCTAAGGATCCTAGCTGGAATTTGAAAAAAAAACACTAATAATACATCATTAATCATTGCTAATGAGATTAAATGAATGCAACTTACATATTGTCACATTTAAGTACAAAGGCTATTACATGACATTTAAAGACTTCAACATTAATCTTTTGTTAACTATAGGTTGTTTTGTTACATCTATATTTGTAACATTAATGCAATTACCAATAATATCCAAGAATTCAAAAACTAGGTTTTTGGAAATTATTGGTAACACATTTGAAATGAATTTTTAAAATCTTATGTACTGTTATAAACATTAAAATATTTAATGAAGTATTTTTTAAAAATTATTTGGTGAAAATTTGTAGACAAAACCTTCAAAATAATAATTGATAATAGCTTTAAAAAGATGTAATAAGTGAAAACTTGTAAAAGGATAATTGATAAAAACATAAGTCTGCATAATTTTTAAAAAAATATTTAATAAAAGTTAATAGAATATTTAATAATGGAACTTTTTAAAAGATTGATGAACCTTTAAAAACTTCCATGGGATAGCATAAGTAAACATTTGAAAGGCATCACCCCTCATTATCATCAACACAAATTGTGATCCTTGTACTTTTATTTGACCTCAAGCCTTACTTTCAACATGTCTTGTTTAAACATTAAACATTTAAAATTTTTGTTCATTGCCAAGTTCATGATTTTTCATGTCTATATTATTTTATCCTTATATATTTGTTTTATCTTTAACATATAGTGGTCAAGGGTTAAAAAAAATAAACATTACAACACATATTGAGTTTTTTTATTAGGGTTGTTATTTACAACTTGAATTTAACAACTAGCCAAGTTGCTAAATTTGAGGCTTAGGCAAAATAGGGGGAGGAACTCCAACAATAGAAAGGAAGATGGAACCCTTTTACTAATTAAGGTTCATAAAATATAAAGGAAAAACAAGGTTCCATTGAACGGAATCTTCCTTGGATAAAACAAGGGAGATGACCCATAAATGAGGTTAATAGGGGCATCCTTTGATTCAAACACACTCACACATGTAGGTTTCGAATACCAAACTTTATCCAAATTGAGCTTATTTTAGACCATTGAGAAATTCTTGAAAATTATTACAATAAAGTGTACCACATTGGGTTCACATGAGGCATTAAAGACCAACTATTTAATTTTTCATTGTGATGATGAAACTTAAGTTGAAATTGAAATTTTTGGATGAGCTTGCACAACAATATTCTTGATGTATTATGGAAACATTTGGATAAATTTGAATTTCTTTTGATAAGTATGAAATACTTCAAAACATTTTCAAATATTGTAGTGATTATTTTTTATTGTTTAAAGGAATTTAAATGTATAGAAAATCACATTTTTACAACAATGTTTTAAACTACACCTTCACATAATAGTATAATGAAACGTTTTTTAAGGTCATATGTTTAATATGTCAATTTACAATTCATAATCCTAATAAAAAATCAAATTTATTAATAAGGACACAATCTTTAATATAGTTGGTTCTTATTATTTAATTTGGACCTCATTCCCAAAACAAGGACATGTAACATTACGTAAATGACCATTTGAAAGGTTAAAAATTGTCAATGTGATTACTGCCCACTTCACTATGCCAAAGCTTAGTTTCTACAATTAAATTACATTTGTAGCCATTTAAAACATGTTGGATTGCATGATTAGTAATCCATGCAAAAAAACTTTTTTCACCATTAGTCATTTCTTGGCCACAATTGCAAATGCCATTAATGGTTATATATTTCATTATTGTAGTCATTGCACACATAATTATGAAGGACATACTTATTTAACTACCTAGCCTAGCTTAATTAGGTACTTATACCTACCTATGAGCCTACCCTACATACCTTCGTACTTAGCTACCCATTTATCAAATTAGCCTAAAAACCTAGCCTATGTAACCTAGGCTAGATTACATACCATGATAGCCTTGCCCAAAGAACCCTAATCTAAGCTAAATAGTTACAGTAACCTAGCTTAACTAAGCATAAACATTTAGGTTATAATCTAAGGACTTGACCTTTCACCTTCACATTGAAGGACCAAATTGTTCATAAATGCACCACACATTCAACAAATAAAATATTTTGTCATCATATGATCATTAACATTTTTAAAAAACCTACCTAGGTACTTTAATTTAACTAACTAATTAACCTAACTACTTAGCTATCTAGCCTACTTACCTAGCTTTGCATATTGTGAAAGCCCAATAATCCATTGGGCTTGGACAAAAGAAAACTAATGTAGAAAGTGAAATAAACCCTATGCAAAGCCTTTGATAATAGTCATACTAGAAAATTGATAGTGATAGACTACCAATTTTATCTTACAAGACTTATTTTCTCTTCCTTCATGGAGACAAAAACACTTCAATTTTTCAAGAATTAACAAAACAATTGAAAGATTGCATAAAACTAAAATGAAATAAAATAATAATAATAATAAAACGATGATGGTGATCAACATCCATTAGTAGAAAACCCCCCCTTTTGTAACTACGTTTTTAACTATTGTTCAACTACAAACCAAGTTGAAAAGTACACATATAGTTGCAATTCATTTTTTGCAATTATTAACCAGTAATTTCGAAAAGTACAAGTTGATAGCGAAATTACAATCGAAAGGGTATGCCACATGTTAACACCATAGCAATAGCCACTACGTGCCACTACTTGCTAATTTAGTTGAAAATTGCTTTACCAATATAGTTGAAGGATACTATCAATTGCATTCAACTAATGGATGAATTTCATCCATTGACTAAGCATGACATCAACCAAAAATATAATTATAATTTCAACTAGGTTACAACTATGTAAGTTGAACATTCAACTATGTTACAACTATGTAAATCAAACATTTGGCCAGTGGTTTGGTGACACATGGCACATTCACACAATAGGTTAAGCCACATGGTGCCTAAGCATAGGTTAGGTCTAAACCTAGGCACCTAGGTTAAACCTAAACATAGGCCATTTAATTTATGTTTAAATTAGGGCTAGATCTAGGCACTTTTGTAGGGCCTAGACCTAAACCACATGGCAGTTAATAAATGAAATCTTATATTATTTCATTTAGCTTTTAAGGTTGAACATTTTTTATTGGCTCATCCCAAATGCCTATTACATTTTCATGTTTATTGTGTTCTCCAACAATCCTAATGCACTCCTTTATATAGTTTGGATTCATGGAATGGAAACCAAATAATATGGTATAAAGATTTTAGTTATAACCTAGGGTAGACACACTTATCATCGAAAATTTAACAATATTGGATCATTATAACTCTTTTGTCCATGGTTTGTTCCTTTTGAAACTTAAAACAATTTTTTAATCCTCCACTTAGCATATCCAAATCTATAAAAATCGTTACAATCTAATGGAAAGTGAGCAAGATATGCCCTTTCAAAGTGAAGGGGGTTGTGCTTTGGATTTTTTCATAAGTGCTTAGTATGATTTTGAAACTTAAGCTTTTCAACTATTGTTTTTTTAACTTTTCATTTTAAACAAGTTTTATAGATTTTGAGATTGCGCATTTGTAGCCTTTGAAATCATTCAAAATGAATGAGAAATGAGCAATATATAATTGTTGGAAGTAAAGGGGGTTTAAAAACAAAATTTGAGACAAAATATCTCTTTCTCTTCTTGCATTTTTTGTTTTGTTCCTTTGCTTTTGAGGTTCAAATTTTTTTGTAGCTCTTTGTTTTGTGCTTCCAATAACATAAAAAACATTGAAATGAGGGAAACTTGAAATTGTTTAGCGATAGAGTACCATTTGGTGTCTACTTTAATTGTTACCCAATTGCAACCTAATTGCAATTCAAATAGTTGTAATTTAATTTTACAAGCTAGTCTAAGCTTAGTTAGGCCTAGACCTAAACTAATAATTTACTTAGCCTACGTCTAGCTACTCACCTTAATTATTTATAGTAATTATTCATCAACTATTTTAAACTACATAGTTGTATAATTAAACAATTAAACATATTATCATCATTTATTAACTAATATGTTGATTAATTAAATTTCTAAAAAATCAGCAATTAAATGTGATTATCTATTAAAAAATTAATTATCAATGAATATTTTTAAAATTTCCAAATTCATTATAAATCTTTATTAACATTTCATAAAAAAGAAATTAACTCAAATATAAATATTCAATAATAAATTTTTAGATGATATTTTAATTATAGTAATTATTATAATGTTGTGATAATTAATAATTGACTACAATAACAACAAAAGAATTAATAATAATATTGTAGCTAGTAGTTAGGTTACACTAGTTATTTAACTATTTTTATTCATATTTTTATCTAACTTGTTAGAACTATTAAATGACCTAGTATAATAAATATTAAATAAGAAAAGATTTCATAGTATAGTAGTGTTAAATACAAATAATTTCTGAAATTATGTGATAATTTATTGAGTATCTTTCCTAATTATTCTTTAAATAATTATAATTTAACCTTAAATAAATGAATAAGGAATTTTAATAAATGAAAAAAATATTGGAACTAATAGCAAAAATTATAATTAAAATTAAAATTCTAAATAATATTAATTATGTATCATTACATGATATGTTGTAAACTAAAATTGAATCTACATGGAAATAATAAATTACACATGTATTGAACATATTCCAAAAAAATATTAATTAAGTATCATTACTTGATATATTGTAAACTAAAATTGAATTTACATAGAAATAATATGCATCTATTGAACATACACATTATTAAGTTGACTTATATTTCATAATTTTTTTAAATTTTATTTTCAAATTAAAGTGTAATATTTATATGCACAAAAAAATTCATCATACATGTTATCATTCATGTATACAAAAAACATTTACGTGAACCTTAATAATTAATGAATAATTATTGTAATTTTGAATATATATTAAGACATCATACATTTAAAAATAAATAAACATTAAAGTTCCACAAAATTATGAATTATGTATCATTACTTGATTTGTTGTAAATTAACATTTGATTTACAAAGAAATAATGAATTACATATATTGAACTTACATTATTACAAACTCATATTTCAAAATCTCTTTAAATTTTAATATTTATATCCACAAAACAAAATTACATCATACATAAGCATTCATTTGCACAAATAAAATTTACATGTAGTTTAATGTTCAACAAATTTGTATTGTAATTTAAAGCAAATATTGAGACATCATGTCTATAAAGATTAATAAGCATTAGAGTTCCACAAAAAATATTAATTATGTATCATTATTTGATATGTTGTAAACTGAAATTCAATTTACATATATATAATAATTAGGTGTATTGAACATGCACATTATTACAACTTTATATTTCAGAATTTCCTTAAATTTCCTTCAATCAAGTTTTTATTATTTGTGTGCATAAATGTTTTTTGCATCATACATATTTATCCAAAGAAAATTTATACATAATTTAATCTATTAATGAAGGTAGATATTTTGTTTTGTTTTATTCTACCATGTTGAAATTTCCCAAACCAAATTGCTTCATGTAATGCTATTGATATCTTTGAAAACCTAACAATGAATAGGGGTGCACTAACTTGAGTTGAAAATGTTTGGAGCTACAATGCAAAGGTTATTGATTATTGAACCATTTTTTTAATAAACATTAACAAAATCATAAATAGAAATTACCTACCATTAATAACTAAATAATGTTTTTAGGATGCCTTCAAACTAGTTAGACTTAACAATTACCCTCTAACACTAGTAAGCTCTAGTGCAATTTTTGATAACTATTCAACACTAGACCATAATTGTTTCACCCTTCCAAAGATGAGACATAAGGTAATCAACTTTGCATGTCTAAAGCCTCATACCAATTGAATAGTGGTTTAAACAACTTTCCATGACATCCTTAACATTGTTATGGCTTGGTAAAATGTGTCATGGTGTCTAGATAGGTATTGGACAACTATTTGGTAGCCATTAACGTCTATGGTGAATGATTATGCCACTTTGTTGTTTAGGTTTGAAAGCATAATATGTTGGGTAACACTGATTCTCTTCAACCCACCATATGTCATTCAAATGATATTTCATATCTTCTAGGACATACAATTATGCTAGGTAATCTTCCAAATTAAAAGATTATGTATTTTAATAAAAGATTCCAATGATGTTCCCCTGATCTACCCACTACATTTGCACAACATTCTCTCTATTCACATGACATTCCCATAATGTTTCTTGTTCCCAAAGTCATTTCCTAGCACATCATAATCATTCACTAGAGATGTTAAAGTAATGAAATGGGCTCATGTTCCATTACATTTTGGGCAACAATGACTTTTTTGTTGGCAAAATTTCGCCAAATTTCAACCTAAAATAAAAGATTTCAACATGTACAAAAGATTTTTCAAAGAAAAAAAATGGCGATTTGGATGATAAGTTCTAGTAGATTTCAAAGTGGTGATTTGGATGATAAGTTCCAATACATAGCTAGGAATATAGAAGGATTCTTTTTTTATTCCACCTTCATATATAGTAGGTAGTCAAATTTGGCTAAACTATTTTCTAGATGATTGCCACTTTGGGTTCACCACAAAATCCTTAAAAGAATTCCCCACGGGCAACCTTTTGGCCATTCCATAGTGCATTACTAGTGTGGCTTGTGTCGTTGGCCCAAATGTGAACTTGTGCACGTCCTCAACTAATTTTTTTTCCAAAACCTGGTTTTTTGGAATTTATTTGAATTTTCAACGACGAAATCACTTTTAAATCAATATCTCCCACATTATGAATCCAAATCTTACCAAATAAATTCCATTAAATCATGCTCATCAAGATCTTTCCAACAACACTAAATGCACATTCCAATTCTTTTGAAATTATGATTTAATTTAATTTCTAATGAAGAAATCATTCAATATTCAATAACTTTTACATCACAAGTCCAAACATCATGAAACCAAGCTTATGCACCCCTCTTTGAGAGCTTTCCAAAGAGAATGTAATTTAAAGCATACCAGCTTGGTGGATTTCATAAGTACAAAATAAAGCAAGTGGCTCTGCCACTAGAGGCTTTGTCTTGAAAATAAGGTATTATATTTAATGTTATACTATGAACTCAAGTTACATTAGATGAAAGTTTGTTGGCTTTATGAAAGACCATGAAATTATTATTTTTTCACATTTGTACTAAAAAATAATAATTTCTAACCATCTTAAAATTCATTGTGGATATTTAAAAATTGAAACCATGGTTCCATTGTCTTATTTTAATTATACAAATGAATATAAAGTTATGATAATTATATTATTTAAGAAAATCTAACTTTTCCAAACTTGGATAATGTAAATAATTTTTAGCAATGCACATGACATATTTTGATGTTTGAAACAAACATCAATATTGAATGGATATAATCACTACAAGAAATCTTAGCTTTTCGATAAAGAATTTTGGTAAAAAAAATCCCCCCATATGGT
>Ga0209611_10008011_pt1 | contig 16727 bp, 8 predicted proteins | sample S1TSphgellanicum_3_FD_187693 | JGI IMG/M metagenome (GOLD analysis project Ga0209611, IMG submission 187693) | Host-associated microbial communities from peat moss isolated from Minnesota, USA - S1T2_Fc - Sphagnum magellanicum MG (SPAdes) (version 2) | ecosystem: Host-associated > Plants > Peat...
TCATGCCATAAATTTTGGGGTGTACTTATCATATTAAATAAACCATTTATGATCATTGATCTTAACGTATGGGTGCATTCACAATAAAAGGAGCAAGTCCTTTCTAAGGATTATGTTTTTTCAAGTTTGAAACATGGCTTCCATGTTTTAGATAGGGTCCATTATTGGATGATAGTGTCAATTTCAAAAGTTTAATTTACATGTGTTTCCATGAATTTTCGAACAATATGTAATTAAAATTTTTTTTATGATAAAATTTCAAATAAATCAAATGTGTAGATTTCAACAAAAGTCAACATGTCAATTTTTAAAAATAATATGTGTTTCAAACTTTCAATGATACATTATACATTAAGTTTATCAAACATACCTTTCTTTAACATCATTCCAAATGGAGCAAAACATGTTCATCCAAAAAAAAAGAAAAAGTTATATAACACATTCAATATTCATGAAAATGCAACCTTGCCTTTGCTTATACCCAAATATATGTTTTTTTGTTTTAGGAAGTTTTTCAAATTATGTAGTTTTAATGATCAAAATCACATTAAACATTAAAAAAAGACTATCGTGGATAATAAAAATAAAGCATATATTCAAATTTGTAATGATATCATGCCCTCATAATTATCAATGTATGGTCATCCACAATTTTTCAAAATTAATGGTTTGGTTTTACATAAGATAAATGACATTCAAAATTTTAACACCCTGTACACATCAAACTATTCATTCCTTACTATAAATTTTATGACCAATGAAACATATCAAAATTTCAAAAAATTCATTTTAATGAAAATTCATAAGTATACAAACATTTTGAAAGTGATTTCATTAAATTATAATCCTTACAACTCATGTAATCATTTTTCAAAGTCATGGGGGTGCATGATTTTATGTGTGTACACACTATCCTTGGCTCTTTTTACTATGAACGCGCCTATATATTATTACTCTCAATAATTTATTTATTATTGAAATTTTATTACTTTGGTTGATATTGCACATTTTCCAAATCAAACAATTTAAATGATGTGTTACTAATGTTTGAACCATTATGCACCTTGATACACATTTTTTGGAATTTGAATTTTTGGATTATGACAATGTGAAACCCTTCAAAAGTAAGTTTTGAATAAACTTAGATTTGGAATTCAAAACATGTTTTTTGATATGATATTCAAATAGATTACATGTGCTTGATTCATTAAATCATGCCCCAAACCCTTTCAAAATGCAACATATGAGTAAAATATCCAAATTAAATTTTTTTGACCTATTTTCAATCTACTTTTTCACAAGAAGACAAATTGGCAAATTTTGCGAAACAAATTGAAAGTAGGTTTTTAAAAGGTTGATACAACTTTTGAAACTTTCGAAAACATCAACATATCACATTTGATGCCTTCATGTAGCTCAAAAGGACAATATCTTAAAACATCACTTATTTTTTAATTTACTTGTCACAAATTTATGTTTTTTTACTCGAGAGGACTACTTTTTTGGTATACTTTAGCATGCTTTCACCCAAATGTCAATAATGTAATAAGCAATGGCAAGAGGAAGTTTATCTTACATCAACAAGTCTATTCATGAAAAAAAGTTGACTTGGATGAAGGCGTATGTGGCCCGTGTTCTCATTTACTTCCAAAATAGACACCATATTACCTATAACAAAAAGGACCAAGATCAAATATATTTCTTGTTAACCCACCAAAAATGTTCATGTCATTGACAAAACCTTGGAAATGAAAAATATATCTTCATACATGGTGAAAACATGCATAAAAAAGAAACAAAAAAATCAATAATAGGAGCTACATAAAGAGTCCAACGACTTACTACTCAATAGTAGTAGTTGGGGGTGCTAAATAAAGTCACCATGTTATGTTCATGTCCCATTAAAGACCACACATCCTTGTTGAATCCATGCAGGAATAATCATATCAACAAAGACAATTTATGCAACTTGTTCAGTAATAATGGCATGAGAAAACAAAAACCCAATCACATAGAAAACAAGCAGGTAATGTCCCTAGTTGTAATCTTCCATAACTAGTTGATGTGCACATGCCACCAACTTTAAATTGTGATTGAACTACTCTGAAATGTCCTAGACTCAACATTTCACTATTGCGTTAATAGTTCATTCCCCAAACATGTTTTTTAACACCTTCAATCACAACCAACTTGATAATTGTTTATCTTTTTGTGGTTCCTTCCCCATATGTCTCCACTTCCCATCCCCCACAAGGCCCACAAGGCCCACAAGGTGCTTGCATGGTCCAAGACACAGTTTTTTATGTAAACAACTTGGCTTTTTCTCTATTCATAATAGAAGTTTACTTGAGAAGCAACACTCGTGATGTCCAACACATATTTTCCCCATCATAATAGTCTCCTTAAAGGATATTATGAAGACATAAATAGACACTGTTAAAACATCAATTGATGTTGTCAGAACACACAAATTAAAGATCACAATGCAAAGCACAAATATAAGCACAATTAGTCCACAAACATCTAGAAGCCTTGAATGACATTCACACTAAACCTACATTAAAGTAGGTGAAAGTAGTTTTAATTGAACTACAATTTGATTTCACTTCTTATCAAAGAGTCAAAATGGAGACATAACCTTATGTTAATCCAAGGAAAGACTACTAATTAAATTAAATTTAAATAATTAAATTTTGTAGCAATCACTAGCAAATTTGAGTCAATTCAAAAAGGAAAGAATATCAAAGGTATAACCAACACCATGAGGTGAAATTCCCTAACCACAACGACCATCAGGATACTTGGAAAATATCAAACATGGGACCTTCATGTGGCACTTCCTACACTCAGTCTAGGTCACGAATGTGGTCCAGTGAATCAATGCTTGGGGACAGCCCTTCATGCAAACAAAAAATCTTAAACTCCACCTGAACCAACAAAGTTCCATTAGGTCAAACTTTCTCCACACTTTCTGATCTAGAAACCAATGACATATTGTAGAATTTTTCCACTCATGTGTACCATGTGGCACATCTGTGTCATCCTCAAACCTAAGAAAACATTTAGGATGAAAACCATAATTTCTAGTGCAATAGTACCCATCACAAAATTTTGATATCAAAGTTTTTTACCTATCAATCATTAGATAGAACAATCCATGTTCAAAATCTAAAAATGGACTTGGTTGGAACAACTTCAGCCAATAACTAGATATTAAAAGCATGGTCCAACTTACTACTAATAGTTGGCCAAGAACCAAAATTGTGGCAATTTGGTGCACATTTGCTAAGGCTTCTTTAACCCCCTACTACAATAGACATGGAGTTGCATCCATGTCCAATACCAAAAAAAATCACTAACATATGAAGCATATCCCCACCTTGAGAATCATAAATAATCAAAACATGATAGTACATGCATAACAAACAATCATCTATGAAATAATTGTAGTTTTAGCACATGAGGTATTAAAGATTTTGCATGACGGAAAAGTCTAAGTTGTTGGATCTGAAATGGCACCAAAACTCTAAATTGTTTGATCTCTTTAGGTAATTTAAGAAAATTAGGGTATGATTTTACAAAATATTTTCTTCTACCAACACTTTTGACAAATTTTCGATGGCAGATAGAGCCAGTGGGACATGGATACACTTGAACACACCCCCCATTTTGCATAAATTATCTCACAAATTTCATGGTTTTGATTACATACATCCATGTCTGATATTCAAATTCGTTTGTAATGCATGATGTGATGAAGGAGCACCTCAGCTGAAAGATCAAGTTTTTGTGAGAGCTTCCTTTACATGCCAACAAAATGGATATGCCTTTGGAATATATATGCCATAATCCACATCAATAAAGTTTGTTTTTGTTTTTATGTTGAGGTATTGAAAGTTACAAATGTGCTTTTGCAGTAGACCACATGAATGGGAAGTGTACAATAAGTTTTAGTTAACAAAGACACCATCCAATTTAATTTTGTTCCTAATGTACAAGATTCTGCACAAAGAACAATGTTTGGACCATCCAAACAACCCCTAAAACTTTGCATACAATGTTCAAATATTAGCAAGTTGTCAAAATGTTGCAACATAGATATGAATAAAAAGATTGAAGATTGTTACCAAATTCATAGAGTTGGAAAGGTTGTGAAGGTTGTTCGCTTTCAACATGGGTTGCTATTACTTCTTGAAAAAAACTCCTTAACAACTTTGATGATTTTGCAACAAAAACTTGCATGTTCAATGATCTAAAAAAGGAAGCATAAAATTAAATCAATGCAAACAACAATTGTACAAAGGAAAACTTACCCCAAACAACTTCAAATACAAGGGACATAGGATTGAAAGGATGCTTTCGCAAGGATCTTCAACTTTCTAAATGGTTTTCAAACTACCTTTTTCCTTCCTATCATTTGTGCTCTCCTTCACACTATTTTGTGTTTAATTTCACTCCTGTTTAGCATGATGGATTCTAGTCTACAAAGCTAATGGTAGAAGAAAGAGGAAATACTCCAGATACAAGTATTGTGAAGTATTTCATCAAAAGATTCACCATTGTTGTCATCGTCATTATCATCACTATTTTTAGTGGGTGCTAAAATCTTCTTTGTAGGGGCAGTTTTAGCTACCTTGACCACATTTATTGTTGACTTGGTCACTAATTTTGGTAGTTGTAGAAAACAAAGCAGACATGGAAATAAGCCAGAACTAACCAAAACATATGTCAGTTCTTTAATTTCAACTTGCACATAACACCAACAAAGAAAGCCATAGGAAAAACCTAAAATATTTCAATCACACTTACCACCTTTTCTTCATCTAAATCCCTAGAAGATTCTTCAATCCTAGGGGGGGAATAACCTTTGTATCTCCTTTAGATTTCTTGGGGCATCAATGTGGTGATAAACACAATGAAATCAAACTCCTTTAAACTAAAATACATGGCATTTAGTGAGGTTTCTAGAATAACCATTCTAAATTCAACTACTATTCCATCACTGAAAAATTAATCAATTTGTATGCAAAACTTTTCCTAGAGATATCTGTGAGTACACATAGGCAATGGAGAAGACGAAAATCATGCCATTGCAAGAGGGTAACACTAATAATCAAATGAAGAAAATAGCGAACCACCTCAACTACCTAATTACAGAATTCTTGTCGAAGCTGCCTTTGGAATTGTCTTTGGAATGGTCCAAGGACAACCATACAATTGGAATGGTCATGTAGAAGTGACATATGAATGTTTTCACAAAAAACCCCATATAAACCAACTCTTATGTCACTAGAATTTTGCCACATAAAAAAACAAAAACATTTTAATACATCAATTTCATTTCAACTGTTTCCAAAAACAATTTAGGGCATAATTTGCACTTTGCTGCATAAAGCAACAAAATTAACATATTTTATATCACATCATACATGGTGACACATTGTCGTCCATGTTGTTGTTTGAATGACACAATTTAGTCCCACTAGTATAATATTCATGTAGGGGTCATATAAATCCATGTAAAATAATGCATTCAATTTTAATAGAACAAAAATTGGACTCATTACCCTTTTTTAATTAGTCAAAACATAAATAATAAGTTGTTTCAATTCAAGCAATTTATTGATTATACAATTTATTGACTATCTAATCATTATAATTGCAACGTTAAGGCCATAAAAAAATATTTTTACAATATTACATGAAAGACTACTTACAAGAGATTTTGAAAAAGTTAGAAATAGGGACAACAAATGAAAAAAACTAAAATAAGGTTGTTTTGCAAAGTGATGAAATTTTACTTTGATTGAAAACTATTGGTGAACATTCAACAAGTGATGTATTAAAGAGGATATAAAATTCAAATAGATGTTCTAATAATTCTATCAATTGCCTTAATTATAGTCACTAAGTTTCATGCAAAAATGTCCAACAAAAGATGTAACCACTATTGAATTTTACATTTTTCAATTGGCAAACCATGTTAAATTTTGAAATGTTTGGTGCACTTATACAATAATTTTTAAAATATTTTTTGGGAACATTTGGATGAGTTTGAAATGAATCTAATGATTATAGAGTACCCAAAAACATTTTAAAATTAATGTAACTAGTGCTTTTGATGTTTAATTGACTTTTCAAATGATTTGAAATTGTATAAAAATGACATATATTTATGGGAAATAATATCCATATATTTCTAAATAAAATATAGTGCAACATCTTTTTGGGTCATAATCTTGAATTTTTTTCAAATGATTCCAAGAATATTTTCCTTGAATAATCAATCTAATTCTACCCTTTCATATTGATTGGTTAATCCATTATTTTTAAGCATTGCAAAAAGGAGTTGGCAATGTGTCCTTTAAACATGTATTCACCCTTTTGTTGATTCTAAAAATCATAGATTTTTAATCCATGAACTTTGGTGACCCATTTCAATTAGCCACATCAATTTGATGAACAAACCCATTGCTTTGAAAGGAGTCACCCAAGTAGGCAACCTTAATTCTTGTTAGCATGTGTGAACCTTAGACTCAATTAGATTCTTGAGATATTTCAACACAAATTGTTTTCAAACTTGTAGTTACCCATTCAATTATATTTCACTAGTCATTAGGAATCATATTACAAGGCTTGATTGTAGTTTAATTAACATCTACACATTGGGGTATTATAACTTAAACTTGACTTTTACCCTAATCCTAAAACCTAAATCTAACCCCCAACAATAATCCTAAAACCTAAACCTAAAGCTTAATTTAATTTGAAACCTAACCCTAAGTTAAATATCAACCCTAAACCTAAAACCTAAACCTGAACTCTAAACTTAAACATGAACCCCACACATAATCCTTGATCCTAACACTAACTTTAAATCTTAAACCTTACAACCAAGGATTTATAAAACCTAAATTGTGTAACCATGAATTCACATAAACTTTCATCCCCAATTTGATGTCCTTAGTTTGGGTGACATTGTAAATAACATCAAAATGGAATAACAAATCAAGGACCAAAAAGGGTTCCATAGTTACGAAGACTTTATGAAATTCTTTAGTTTCCTAACTACAAAAGTAATTTGTAAGGTAAACACACCCATTGTCAAACAATTATTCATATATTCCTCATTTCTTGTCCTTTTTTATTGATGATCATGGTAATGGGTGCATCAAGTGAAAGCCTACAATATTTTTTTGAACTATGAAAGCAATTAAACAACAAAGAAAAAACAAGAAGAAAATGAACATGTTCAAAGAATAAAATGCTTGAAAAAAATGCATGTTTTCCCCTTCCTCCCCCGCCCCCATATTTTCGAACCCATATTTTTTTTCTTTTTTCTTGAGCAATCTAAAAATACATGATGCACCAACTTGAGCTTTACATGGGGTAACACTCACAAATGGAGGATATGTATGAAATATAAAAAAGAGCTAGATGGGACACAACTCTAAAAATAAGGAAAAGTGATGAACCCTAGGAAGAGATGCCAAGAAATTTTTTAATTTTAAGTTGAAATGTCAAAAATGGTGCCAATATTAAGCCAAAATGCTAAAAAATATTCTAACATTGGGCCAAAATGTTGAAGCCAAAACATGTATTGCTTATTGTTAAATCTTCCAACCAAAATGCTCAACAAAACATTTGACTTAGAGTACATTTGTGTATGGATGGCCTAAGATTGTTGGCTTTTGATGTTTTTGGGAAATTTTCACCAATGGCCGGGGGGTTCCACACACCTTACTTCTCAACTCACAAACTTTTCTTCGACAAATGTAAGCCCAACATAAAAACAAAACTCGGAACATACTTTCAAAGTTTTAATGTCTTTAAGCCTTCATATTTCAAACCCTCAAACCTTCATATCTCTAGTCATCAATCCTTCATGTCTTTGGCTATCAATTTGTCATGTCCTAGTCCCTTGGGTTTTAATTAATGGTTTGTTTTTTTTGGGGGAAACTTTGGCATTGTGGATTTTTTTAAAAATAAATCTAGTGTGAATTACTCAAAGGGGTTTTTGGGAAAATTTCCACAAAAGTCACCATATAATAACGAAAAAAAACTTAGAAATCACCAAATTTAGACAATGAATTTTGATATATTAGTCATCAAAACTAGGCAAGATTCCAAAATATTTTTACTTTCTTGTATGACCTCTAGCCAAATTTGGCTCATTCCTCTTGTGGACGATCACTGCTCCAATTACTTAATTGAAAGAAAAGACTTGAAGACCTAAGATTCAATCCACATAGGATAAGACCCTTGTCTTAATGTCTTAGGCTTTTATGGGCATTGAATTTTAGACTTTCAAGTCATTTCCTAAGCTTTCAAGCCATTTAAAGGTTTAAGCTATTAGAAGTGTCAAGTCTTAAAATGTCAAATCTTAGGATGTCAAGTCTTGAGGTATAAGAACCGTTGTCCCTTGGTTTAAGTGACTCATCATAAACTTGCCCCTTCCATATATGTGTCTTTTACAACATTTCAACACGTGTTTAATGTTAAATGCTAATGAAATGTGATACAATCATTGATCTAATGTTGTATGCCATTGTAACATGTTGTGATGATTGATCATTATATCACAACATCATATCAACAAATTGATCAACATTTCATTAACACTTAATTTTTAACACATTGTTGTAACAACACATATACATGAAGGAGGCAAGTTTGTGATAGTTTGCCTTCTTATGACATCATAATGACCTCGACATATGTGCATATCGTGTTTTCAGGGTTTCCTACAAGGCACAATTCATTTGCCAGCTTGGAGTAGGAGTTTTCACCTAAGAAAATAGAGAAATTTTTCATAAACTAATTTAGGCCATTGTCGGTGTGCAAGAAAAGTTTGTGTAAGTGCATCTGAGCCCTCAGCCATTATGTTAGAGAAGGCATTACTATCAATGCCTTCCCTCCTTATCTTGGGCTTCACCTTCTTACAAGATGGAAGGCATTGATAGTAGTGCCTACCTCTATGTGTCTATCTCAAGGTTTGAATTCATTCATCTAGGCCACAAGAAACTAATCCAACTCTTTTTTCTAATCCATAAACACTCATAAAATGCAAGGCCCAATTCACCTCCCGCTTCATCCTAGGGCCCTTATTTTGAGAATGCCCCCATAACCTTAGGGCCTTACTCTACACATAATGTGCTCCAAGGTTTCTTGCCTTGTATATAAAACACACCTCCTCCACCGGAAAGATCATCTGTCAAGTGAAGGAGGCTTTTGCTACTTATCACATGCAGACCTTACACCATTTGAATTAAAAAACCTTTCATGCTTTTATGCCAGGGAAGCCCTTCTGGCTGCCAGGAGCTCCCCTAATTTCAGGCCTACACCCTTAGGCTACTGCCCTTGAGACTACAACCCTCAAGGCTACGGTCCTCTCGAGGCTTACGACCCTCGCATTAGTGGAGGCCCTGGAGATCGGCCCTTTCCCTATGGTTTCTAAGTATCTAGCGGACTGGGAACAATTCAGGACAGTTTGCAAGACTCAGAGGCAAAGGGGTTTTCAAAGAGTGTCGAGAGAGCTCAGGAGAATAGGATTCTGCAGTTGGATTTCTTTAGTTTCTGGAGAAGAAATCCATGGCCATGCTGCTGCGATCTCTGTTGCCCCGAGTCGGAATCCTATTACCTCCGGTGGGTTGTCCAAGGCTGATCCGATGTTTGTCGTCAGCAGCAGTGTGCCCGCCTGCCAGGGCCGCAGTGTATCACCAGCATGGGGCGCCCGACCACGTGCTCCAGTGTGTTCTCCCTCTCCGCATTTCTCATCCTACTTTGTGTTTTCATAGGGTTTAGGACCCCTAATTGGCCAGACATTTCTGTATACTAGGGAGACTTCCTGAATCCTTGTGCAATGCGTACCCAAGGTTCGTGCAAGCTTATTGGAAAAGATTGCTGCTGATGAATCACGCCTGAAATTGATAACAACCTGATGATGCACATGGATTGTGGAATGTGCACACATGCTCCAGCAAAGTGTGTAAATTGGGTCATTGAATTTGTGCAGATTGGTGGAGGTGGAGGGGCGTGAATTACTGGAAGGAGAGGTGTGTGTCAAGATGTTAGCAGCTCCTATCAACCCATCTGACATCAACCGCATTGAAGGTACATATTCCCAGAGGTTTTACAGCAGTTTGCATTCACTAAAACCCTGAAACCTCAAGTGCAAAACCCTGCAACCCTAAAACCTCGAGAACAAAAGCCTTCATTCTCAATTTAGTATCCTCATTTGCTCTCCGTGTGCTGTTTCTGAATTCACATTGGAATTTGCAAGCACACTGAGGGAGTCAATGAGTCAGGTGGTGCTTTAATTGTGCAGGTGTATATCCCATGCGGCCACCTGTGCCTGCAGTAGGAGGTACTGAGGGTGTTGGAGTTGTAGTGTCTGTTGCCCCAGGGGTTTCAAAGCTCAAGGTTAATGATTGGGTTATTCCATCACATCCTCATATTGGTGTGTCTATCCTCTTTGTTGCAATCTTTGATTGTTTTTGTAGCAACTCATGTTAGCTAGCAGCTAAAATGTTCAAGTGTTTCAAGAATTCCTAGCTTGATTGTTAGTCAACTTCCTCTTGGTGAATAATGTGATTAACTAAGGTTCTGTGGATATGTATAACAAAACTGTTCCAGAGTACTTCCTGTGCACTCACATAGACCAAAAGTTTTCTAGTTGTAAACTTTGCAGGAATTTCACTATATAATCTGCAAGCAAAAGTGTCTTTGGCATGCTTTTCTCAGTTCTTTGTGGGCTCTACAAGTGTTTATTATAGTATCCACGTGAGCAAAGAAAATTTACACACAGCTGCTGAGAGCACAGGAACATGGAGGACTTACATTGCCAAGGAAGAAAGTGCATGGTGTCTAGTGGCGAAAGATGTTCCTGAAAAGTATGCAGCCACTGTCTCTGTCAATCCATGTACAGCACTCCGGATGTTGCAGGATATTGTTGACCTAAAACCTGGTTTGCTTTCATCTCTCACTCTAATTTTAACTTTTGAGTAATAGCTATATTGTGCTTTCAATTTGGTTCTGTGTTGATCCAAATAACTAGAGGGAAAGCTTCTTCAGTAGCACATGAAAGACAGTTGACATAAATTACAATGGAGTGTAGGCTGCTGTGTAGCACCCCTGCTGAAGGGAGTGTTTTGTGGATGGTCAATCTCAGGGGCCTCTGTTGTCCAGAATGGGGCAACAAGCATGGTGGGCCAATGTGTTATCCAGTTAGCCCGTATAAATGATTTGCACACCATCAACCTTATCAGAGATAGGTATGTTGGCTCTTTCTCTCTTTTAAACTGGTAGAGCAGTCTTGGTCACAAAGCTATAGCAAGAAAAGTTTGTACAGTTTGTACCACCTATGTTTTCATTGAAGTGATGATAAAAATTTGAGAATTTGGGGCTGCAAAGAGAAGGATAGTTATAAACTTAAGTTAGTTCCCAAAAGCTTGGTAGGAAGTAGACCACATCTACATACAAAAAAAAAACTAAATCATTTTTGAAATTTTTAATGACCTTTTGGCACTTAGAAGGCAATAGTACTAGACTGGGAGGCCCTTGAAATCCTTGAGTCCTTACATGTTTATAGAAGGGATTTAGACATCTCAAAACTATTCAAGTAACCTTGCCCACCGATTGTAACATATATCAATTATAAGATTAACCAAACATCTTCATTGTTTACCAAAAATATTGTGTTAACCTGGACTACCATAGGATAAAGGAAAGAGGTAAGATCGACAAGTCCAATCCTGTTCATGGTTCCTGTTGTGATACCCTGATTGTTATGTACCCAGTTGAAGTTTGCTCAGTCAAAACACAAGAAATCATAAGAGGAGCACAACAATTTTGTGTTGCTGTTTCCAGGCCAGACCTTGATAGTGTGAAGGAAAGACTTAAGGCTTTGGGTGCTGACTATGTGCTTACTGAAGAAGAGTTGGGCTCTCTTGACAAAAAGACATTGGTAGGGTAAGCTGGTAGCCATAAACCCAAATAGCAGGATCTAGATACTTTGCGAAGTCCTTCAAGTCACAAGCAGGGTTGGCAGTATTTTTTGTATCTAGCTTTTGGAGAAGGCATGCGTCATTGGCTCATAAAGGGGGCTTCAATTTCAGTGATTGACTTTTTTTTTTGTTGGCTTTGTTCTTGAAGGCTGGACAAGCTCAAGCTAAACTTGGTCTTAACTGTGTTGGTGGATCAGCTGCTACAGCAGTTATGAAGCTGCTTGGGTAAAATTATCCTTAAAGTGAAATGCCCATCAAACCCAGCAGTGTTATATAATGTTGTGAGGAGTCTCTGAGAAAGATCTGAGGCCTTGCAGAAAATGTCTAGCATAATTTGATATTATGTTAAAAGCCACAACCTTGACTAGCCCTAAAAAGGAACAAAATTCTATAAATGACATATTTATGTATGCTATGCATGCTGTGCTGATGGAAGTTATTATGAGTTAGAAACTGACCAAAGAATGTATCGTGATATAATGGAGCTTAGAGGTTGGAAACTCCATCCCCCACTTGATCTTAGTGCATGAGCACCTGAGGTATGCATCAAAGGGATATTTCTTTCAATATTTGTTGCCAAATTGCAGGGAAGGGGGAGTCATGGTGACATATGGAGGAATGGCAAAAAAGCCCATCACTCTATCTACTGGACCACTGATTTTCAAGGTATCCAACTTTCTAATGGTAACCTCAACCAGAATGTAAGGCATCCAAAAGCATTCAGGGACATGTGATCAAGTCTTTGATAGGGTGTCAGTTTTCTGTATAGGAATTACTAGAGTCTGAGAAATCACTCCCTACTTAGCTTTTCAACACAGCTAAGATGATGCAAACGATATATCATAGGTCCAGTGAGGAGTGATGGGGCTGTGATGGCTTCCTCTTCGTAGATGGTTGTAAGCCCTCCTATTCTAATTCTGTTTAGGGTTGCAGGATCTCCGGCTGCAGGGATTTTGGCTTGGAAAGTGGAAATCAAATCATAGTGATGAAGAATTTTCAACCATGGTCAACTATTTGCTTCAACTAGTTTGTGATGGCAAGCTTCAATATGCGTATGTTTCTCATTACTTCTGATTACTTCTGCTGTATACAATTTCTCCCTAATTGCCTTGATGCACGAGTTATTTGGCTAAGTGATATTTACAGACTACAATCTCCAAGAGGCCCCAGATGGAAATTCTTTGAGCAGCCTTTTAATGCAAGTGAAGAATCTCACTGCATTGTTTGTGCATTGCACTTATCAAAAGCCACTTTATGTCTGGGACAATAATGGCAGTGTGGGATTGGATTGGCTCACAGAATGGATGAAGTTCAGTTCTCTGATTTTGATACGGCTCTACAAAAGGCGTTGGGTCGACAAGGGAGTGCTCTGAAGCAAGTCCTTATTTTCAATTAAAGCATTCTGCTCAGCTCCCATCCAAAGCACAGGCCTCTTCCAAACTGAAATTTGTGCAATTTATGCAATCCTCTTGATGTTTCACCTACTCCAAACTTCAGCAACACTAACTGCCTGCTTGTGATTTGCATTGTGAACTGAATATGCAAAAGCTGGCTACATTGTACATTCTGCTAGAAACTTTATACAAGGAATGTTCTAATATCCAGCTTCCTTTCCTTGTCAATGTTCAGCGTTTCAGAATGAAATGGTGTACAAAGTATAATGTGTAGAACATGGTTGTAACGAAAGTGGCATATTTGTGTGAAGGCAATAGCAAAATAAATCTCAAGCTCTAATCAGAGAGCATGGAAGGAAATAACCTCAGATTAAGGAAAAGTTCAAGAACAAATCTGTGAATGTGTTCTAGTTGTGTGGTGGTATTCCTTTTCAAAAGCTTGTGCACTAGTCCAATGCAAATTGATGAGATTGTTTGACCCTACCAGCAGTCCACTTTCTGGAAGTACTGCACTACCTCAGGACTCCCAAGAGTTTCTTTTTAGTACTCAAAATATAAACATTTCAGGAATTGTTAGCATGAGTCTGCACTCTTCTCTGGCATTGAGACACAAAATATTTGCCTTGCATTTATCCATCTAAAAGACATTTGGGAGTGTGACCAATTGGCAGTGGGAAGTTGAGAGTTTACAGGTCTACCAATTAGCCTTTCATAATTCACAGATTATACTCCACATGAAACATCTCTTAGAGAATCTCAATAGTACTATGTCATGCCAAATACAGAAAAGCAGTGATTTTGTTTCTTTATCTCATTAAGCCACTGTGATTGAGCTCCATCATCCTTCCACATGAATAGCTGCTCTTGGTCAACAGCCCTTAACATTCATTTCAACAGTTTCAAACTAGGAAGTAGAAACCAATTTGAATTCCATTGGATCACATTTTCTTTTTCTCTCACTTCAATTCAAAGAACACAAAAGACTGATTTTCCTCATAAACACTCAACTTTCTGCTGACCTCTACTCCAAACACACTTTGAGAACAACATTTCTCGCAGCTCTTGTCAAATCAATCATCTAATAGTAGGTACCCACGCGACACAATGACAAAGACGAAAGAAATGCCTTTACAGCAAGAGTTTCAACAAATTACATGATGCAGCAGCATTTGTGGAGAAATGGCACTCATGATCAGGCCCTCAAATTTCCTCGATCTCGTCGATTGCAAAGTTGTTAGTGGAGATCCCGGCGTAATTTACAGTGCTGAACCTCACCACCACTGGATATCGCACTCCGGGTTGCTGCACCAGCCGACACACAAAATCGAGTTAGTAGAGAACGGATCAAGGAAGCAAAAAAAATTTCCCCGGCTAAGTTTGTAATCGTTCGGGACTATTCTCAGAAAACTCCTCGAGAAAAGACTGCATAACCGATCCTTGAGAAAACGGTTTTCGAAATTCTTTCAAACGAGGCCATCTTCTTGATGAACCATCTATTCTGTTTTCACTTCTGGAACTACAATCTATGTAGGTTGGACAGCACCGCCGACCAATATTGTAAGATTGGCGATGCTGAAGCGACGGACTAATTCCAGTCCAGAAAAAGTCGCATTGTAATTACACAGGAGATTTACACTACGACCTCCTCTGTCTAGTCCGTGAAGTGTGTTAAACCCCTGCAACTGGATTCCTCAGAAGTACACTACACTGACGTGACCTCTGCCGCCTCCACTCTATGTATGTCCTCGTCTTATCTTGCTCTCTGATCCAGCAGCAACGTATCAGACACAACAGATTCCTGAAGAGTAGATCGGATGCAAACCTGATCAACAGCAACAACGGCGCCAACTTGGAGGTACCAGTACGACTCCTTCCTGAGAATCTTCACCTGCGCACCTCTTTTCGGACCGATAGGAGCCGGCTTCTCCTTCTCGGTCTCCACTGCAACAGGCGTCGCGTCCGTGCTAGCTCTAAGCGATAGCTGGCGAACGGCCCGAGCCGGGAGACTCGCAGCTTTGGGAGATCTCCATTGCACTCTTGCCGGAAACATGCTGTTGCTGCGCACGCAAGCTGTCGACATGGCCGATGCAGTCCCTGCCACCACTGCCACAGTGCTCGAAGCCATTTTCTTGGAATTCCCTGAACTCAAAAAGATTACAACTGAGATTTTTTATAATTTTTTATTAAAAAAACTCAGGTTGAGAGAAGGTGAGCAACGAGGGAAAAAACAATAACAAATAGCAACAACAACAACGTTTCCAAAGATTTGTTGCAGAACACACAACAGTCTCGACAAGCACCACGACGACAGTACAGTACGCGCTTGTTCTTCTTCTTCAGGGAAGAAGCTACAAAACGGCAGAGAAGACGACGACGACGGTCTGCCCCAGAAGAGACGATGTTCATCCGGGCAGATCGGGCAGACATCCGGGCAATCAAAAAAGGACCTTCCAAGCATGTGATTTCTTGAACTTTCTGGAGCATTTGAGGTACGGGCAGAAAGAGCGGGTAGGATTAGATAAGCAGAAACCCGGCCTTATCAGGATGGGTGGGAAAGGGGTGGTGTGATTGGCCAGTAATGGATGGAAGAGAACTCCCACCAATACAGCCCAGTGGAGTGATGATGGAAAGCTCTGGGCCGTCGATGAGTCGAATTGCGGATCTGACGCTCACCTGGATGCAGCTGGATATGATCCGACGGTGCCAAGTGGAAGATGGACGAAAACGGAGAAAGGGGCCCAAAAAAAGGCTCCTTTTTTTATCCTCTTGTGTGTCCTCCCTCTCTTCCCACATCTTTTCAAAATATGTCCATAATACCCCAGTACCTACCTGGGCCAGTTTGACACTAATTATACTGGGGGCTGCGAATTACCAGTGATGATCAACTATTTTATTTTATTTTATTTTATTTTTTTCATATGGTTTTTAATAACTCATTATTATTTATGTCAATTGTCTAATTTTAATTTCAATTATTGTATATTTCATGGACATGAAAAAGGCACATTTAAATTTTTTTTTCACATCCATTGTAACCAAAAAGGAGGGATCCAAAGAAACGGAGAGGACACAACACTAACCAAACCTCTCCTGACACTGCCGCACTCTGACAGAGCGCGCACAATGCAATTCCACAACTATGCAACATACAATTCAAATGAAATGGATCTCAGAGGCAAAATTCCATAATTCTCATTACACACAATGTCTCATACAGAACTCACTCTTCTGCTTCCTCACAATTGCTATCTCGATTGCCTGCTCATAAACTCTCATTAAGCTCTTCTAGATCAAGGAGCCGGAAATCTCTAAAGTCACTAATCGCAGT
>Ga0209611_10008012_pt1 | contig 16725 bp, 10 predicted proteins | sample S1TSphgellanicum_3_FD_187693 | JGI IMG/M metagenome (GOLD analysis project Ga0209611, IMG submission 187693) | Host-associated microbial communities from peat moss isolated from Minnesota, USA - S1T2_Fc - Sphagnum magellanicum MG (SPAdes) (version 2) | ecosystem: Host-associated > Plants > Peat...
AGCCAAGAATATAGAAATTTTTTTGGTTTTTTTCTACTTTCATATCTAGCATGTAACCAAATCTGGCTAAATCATTTTATGGATAACGGCCACTTTAGCTACATCAAAAAATTGGAAATTTAAAATAATGATAATAATTAATTAACTATTTATTTATTTATTTATTTATTTTAAAAAAAACCTTTGATCACAATACAATTGGTTAATGAAGACTTTCAAGTGCAATTACATTAATTTAGAACTCACCCAAAACTAAAAAAATACTTGCACTCCATTAAAATGTATCATCACTCCAATTCTTTCTTGTCAAACATCCAGCAGCAGAGTACCTTGTTGGTTTGACAATGTGCATTGAAAGTTTACTTTGTAGCCAAATTTTTCTTGACCCTTTTTTTTTGGGACAATGGAGATTTCTTTTAATAAGAAATGCTCGCCAAATTCGAAGCTTGTACATTCATGATGTATATGTTTGTAAATTACATTTGTACAAAATGCACTGACCCCAAGACCTCATGGAAACACATTAAGGTTTTAACCACCAAATCACTTCAACATTTTATGAATAAAGATGAATTTTTTGAAGTTTATCATGTTTGGCATGAAATTGTTTAAGAAATTCAAATTTTAACATACATTTTCTTTTGCAAAATGTATTCAATTCATGTGATTAGCTACACAATAAACATTCCAAATAATAAGGGCCTTGATCGTGTAGACTTAGGCCCACTTTAGATAGGCTCCAATTTCTCATTTGAAAACACTTCAATAATATATTCAAGACATTCTTTTACAATGGCAAATGGTAAGGAGTAAGGACATACCGTGTAATGCATGCATTTTCAGGTTCGGCAATCGGGTGCCAAATAATTATTTTATTTTTCAAAAATCCACTGAATCGGTAGTATATAATAATAATGTATGGAATTTTGGCAATAAATGCAGGTACTTTAGCCAAATTCTAAACCTCTCTAAATTAAACATAATGAGGCTACTTTTTGGCACATAAAGTTTTTACCCAGCCTCAAACAATTACCTTCCTTGGGGTAAGGGTAAAAGCCATAATTTTTTACTAGCCAGGTAGGATTTAAAAGAGGGTAAATCTGAAAATATGCTACATGCTATTTATGCTACCTTTTCTTTTTGGGGGCTTTTTGTACTCTTTCTGTCTCAACTAATTTTGGCAAAAATTATCCAGTTTAGGCTAGTGAAAAAAAAGATTAAAATCAAAATTATAAATTAATTAATTTAATTTTAAAAATAAAAAAAACCTCACTCCTGAGTCCTGAATTCTAATAGGATGATGCATCCATAGGAAATTTATGTATTAATCCATTATTCGTTCATTAAAATCCATACATCCATCCATTTCAGACCATGTACCTTATTTGTTGTCCCAAAAGCAATCTCATTTTTTTCCATATTTTGGTATTTTTCACTCCAATTTCCAATTGGAAAATTTTATTGTCATCCATGTGTACCAAAAATATGTACACCCCAATTGTATTATCATCCATGTTGTAGTGATTGAATATTTTGGCATTCATCCTTGAGGAGGCTCCAAGTTGACAGTTTATAAAATCATCTCTCTCACATGCCCCGATTTTATTTTTCTTATCATCCGTGTATTACCGAATTGATTGATATTTTGGGGCATCCTATCCATCCGTCCATCCATTCATTCATCCAAGGAGGGTGCAGTTGCCAGTTGATAATCTCATGGGCGGGGGCGGCACTCTTCCCCAAGGGCAAGAAAGAGTGAGAATATCGCACACTGCGGGGCTGCCTGACGGACGCCTGAGCGCGCGCGCGTTTTGTCGCTTTTGCGGTACCTTTTCTGCCATGGCGATCGACAATGCGGCGATCGTGGCGGGAAGAAGACGACGACGAAGCAGAAGAAGAACAACAACAACAACAACTAGCAGACGAGGACGAAGACGAAGAAGACGAAGTAAGTTAGTCGGAAGTTGAATCTTTTCTCTGTTATAGATCGGCCTATTGTGCGTAGTTAGCTTTGCATTTGGTTTACCATTGGCTTTGCCGTATCCGTCGTCGTTGTTGCTGTTTCTGTTGGCGTCGTGGTTGGCACCGTCTGTCCAGTGATTGCATCGGAGAACGAAGGAGAAAGAGGAGGCGGAAGGGGCCGTTCTATTGTCGTTGTTGAGGTTTCTGTTTATTATCGCGGATCGAAGAAAGTAGAGTGAAGAATATGGCGGCGTCCTGTGGCGGCGGTGTTTTGCCTTCTTCCTCCGGTCAGTATCATCTGCAGGCCGTCGCAGTTGCGGACACTAAAGCTGTGGCGAGCTATGTTGGAGGATCTTCGGGTAATAGCGTGTTGCCGATCTGCAGCAAGCGGGGCAGCGAGAACAACCGCAAGAAGCAGTCGCTGTTGTCGCAGACGTTCGTGCCGGCCGTTGGTCCTAAATTCTCACGGGGACTCGCCAAGGGGAACAATAATGGCGCGACTCAGGAGCACAGATCGCTTGTGTCAGGTTTGAGACGAGTTCCGCATCTCTCTCTCTCTCTCTCTCTCTCTCTGCTTTCTGGATTGACAGTGGCGCTTTTTTTTCTTCGTCTGATCCGGGACGCAGATCAGGATGTAGCTCTTTGTGAAGGTTTTACTGCTGCTGCTGCTGTTGCTATCTGTCGCATTTCTCCTCTTTCTACATATTTATTATCAAATTTTGCGGTCCTCTCGGAGTACTGTGATCGTATGTGAGGATTCAGATGTGTTTGCCATTCTGTTCACTGGTGGTCACTTCCAGTATTGCTGGTACGGTTCTATGATATCATTGTGGAAAGATCAGTACTTGTGGGGATGGATTTGGCAAGGTGAGAGTTTTGCCCTTTTTGGTGTGTCTGAGTTTGCTCTTGGCATCACGCATCACTTGTGTAGGTTATCTGCATATTACAGAGTTTGTTGCAGACAGGTTTTCTTCAGGGAATGTTCTTCTGTATTGTGAAATGGCTAAGTTTTCCATACTAGAGAACTTATCAGTGTTGTGTAAAAGATCTGTGTTGTGAAAATCCGGCCACTGTTTTTTATGATCTCTGCATATAGCAGTACCAGGGATTCGCTTGCTGTGTTCTGTTCTCTTTTTTTCTCTTTGCTTGCTGGGCATGTGATCTCTGTCTTGCTCCCTTGGAAAGACACTAGTTGTGTTTTCCAAACAGTATTAGGGCTGTGACCAGATTTTGTTGGCAAGCTTCTCAGATGTTCTAGGCAAAGCTATTTTTTATTGGGAGCTTTGTACAAAATCAGGCATTTGTTTGGGAATCAGTTGCATAAATCTATGGTTTTGTGTTGACTTCTGTCTGTTTTCTCTGTTTTGTTGTGGCAACTGTGTCCAAGCAGTTAGAAGTGAGCATGCTAAAGTGGTTTGCTTTGGGGAGTTGCTGATTGATTTCGTGCCGACGGTTGGAGGATTAGCATTGGCGGATGCACCGGCATTTAAGAAGGCTCCTGGAGGTGCACCTGCCAATGTTGCTGTTGGTATTGCAAGGCTTGGGGGTAATTCTGCTTTTGTAGGCAAGGTGAGCTTTGTGCCTGAAACCTACGACAACGTCATTTGTCTGGTCTGTGCTGTGCATGGTTTGTTTGTGATTTGAAGCTCAAGCAGCTGTTTGCTATGTATGGATCATAAGTGGTCAAGAGCATAGCCTGTGACTGTTTCACTGAGATTGTTGTCTGCAGTTTATCACACATTGCCTAAACATTTTCACACTGATTGAATGTGATGGAACTGACATTTGTGCAGGTTGGGGATGATGAATTTGGAGTCATGTTGGTGAATGTGCTCAAGGATAATCGTGTGGATACCAAGGGATGTGTCTTTGATGCAAATGCCAGGACTGCACTAGCATTTGTCACTCTGCGCCATGATGGGGAGAGGGAATTTATGTTCTATCGGAACCCTAGTGCAGACATGTTGTTTGAGCCCCATGAACTTGATCTGGCCCTCCTTCAAGAGGTATTTTCTCATCATCTCTTGCACTCTTCAACAACCCATCCACATCAATGTCTATGTATTGTTGCCTTGTTCAGGAGGGTTTCTGTGGAATCATCATGTGTATTTGGTTTGGCTACTTACTATGCATTCAGGTTTTGTTAAGGGACTTTGCCTCATGAACAGCTGATCTGGTGTTATGGCAAGAGAGTGGGCTGCTCAGGAAAGCCTTGCCTAGTTCTCTCTGGATGCTAAGGGAATCTCAGTTTGCTGACAATGAGACTGCACACTGAATGGCAGGCTGCAATCTTACATTATGGGTCAATCAGTTTGATCACTGAGCCCTCTCGCTCGACACATATCGAAGCCATGAGGATTGCTAAAGAGGCAGGTGCAGTGTTGTCTTATGACCCCAATCTACGGTTGCCCTTGTGGTCATCAGCAGAGGCAGCAAGAGAGGGCATCAGAAGTATTTGGAATCAGGCTGATATCATCAAGGTGCAGTGAAGATCTAGCAATTTCTCATCATCTCTGTAGCATTTCTAAGTGCCAGTGAGAGCCATGACACTATGGTACTTCAATCATTGCAGAAGGTGCCCCCTGATTGGGGCACTTGGATGGTAACATTGCCTGTATATTTGGTTACATGCTAAGAAAGTTATATGTACACTGCTATATTTTCCAGTCAGTTGTACAAAGATGTTCAATCAGTTTGGGGTAAACAGCAAAAATAACAATACATCATAGAGCTTGATCATTTTGACTTTGTGACAAAACTTGACTTTGAAACCTTGTCTGGACTGTGGGTTTTGAAGGTGAGTGATGAGGAGGTGAAATTTCTCACAGGTGGAGACTCTACTGATGATGAGAACAATCTGAAACTTTTCCACCCTGGTTGTAAGCTGATGCTGGTGACTGAAGGTGGAGAGGGATGTCGATACTACACCCCGGTATGTGAAATCCATCCCCATTGTTGCTTTCAGTGACCACCTGGTTAGGTTACACAGTGGTTGTGTGGAAGGGCTGTTCTAAAAGTCCTCCAGTAGAGGACGAGGCTCTGGTGACCACAGTGCTAGTGCACACACCTTTGCAGCTCTACATCAGCAGTGCAGAGTACATTTGTGTAAAGAAGATTTTGCACTTGGGGTGCTTAAGGATATGTTCATGGTGCAGAGCCCAACCACTACCTTCTATATAATTGTTTTTATGCCTTTTGCTTAGATGCTTCCTTGTAGGGGCAAGCTAAAATGAAATGAAGTTTACCCTCACAAGCTTGATGTAGCTTGAATGTGGATACCATTTCCCTTTCACATTACCTATGTCTGTTGAGTGCTAGCCAACATCATGCCTTTGTCTTCTTGTTGCTTCCAGAAATGCAACAGATATTCAGGATGCAGATTTTGGTTTACTTCTCTGCTCTAAGTTTTGAGCAGGGTATATATTTATCTATCTGCACTGTTGGAACTTCATGAGGTCAGTCAAGGTTAATGGCTGCTAGTCACTACCATTTATGATGAAGGTGACTGTCTAATACCTTGTAAGTCATACTCGTAATGCTATGACTGGACTCATTCTTGTTGTGTTTGTTTTGGTTACCTTATATGTTTTGGTGGAGTTATCTCTACAATAAAATTTACACTTCACATTTGGGGTGCAAGCTTCCAGCTGCTCTCTTTTTCTTCTTCCATCTCGTGCACTGTTCAAAGAGGGTGCTTGGTCTATGTGCACAAGACATGAACTTGGATTCAAAACAAGGATTGGTCTGAGTACACACATAGGTTGACATATGTATTCTTATAACGAATGTGCAGAAATTTAGAGGGACAGTTGAGGGACTCAAAGTGGAAGTGGTGGACACCACTGGGGCTGGAGATGCATTTTGTGCTGGTATTTTGAGCCAACTTGGGAAGGACTCATCAGTACTGGAGGCAAGTGAAGTGGTCAATTTTTTTTTTGGTAGATGCTTTACAAATATCTTATATTTCATGCCACACAGAAACTAACATAGTCTTCAATGCTTTGTGTTATTTGCAAGGGTCATAAGCCTGGATATGTATATGCAGAAAGGCAGATGAATGTACAGGTTGTATGAATTCAAAGACAGCAACTTCCTGCATGCTTTACTAAGAGGCAGGGTAAGCAAGAAGAGACAGACTGACAATGGTGACTGGCTTTTGGCACTTGCAGAATGAAGACCGATTGCGGGAGGCACTAAAGTTTGCAAATGCTTGTGGTGCTATCACAGTAACTGAGAGAGGCGCAATTCCAGCCCTTCCTGACCTGGACTCTGTCTTGAGTTTTATCAGTAAAGTCCCTGCTTGAGAGTTCTTTCTTCAGAGTTGTTTCAATGACTATAAAAGCATGCAGTTTGTGAACCTCTTGAGTTTTTTGTTCAGTGTAAAGCAAAATTACTCAAAAGGGAAAGTCATGCTTGATCATCTATGCTACAGTAGTGGTTTAGGGTTTAGGGTATGAATTGGAATTTGCAGTTTCTTTTTCTGCACTTATGCCAGTAAACATGTGCCAAGAAGACTTGGAAGAGGGTGGGTGAATAAAGACAGCCTCATGTTGAGGCTCTGAGGGAATTCAGAACTTTTTTTGGTGTTGTAACAAAGTGGTCATGTTCAAAGGTGACTAGAAGATGTGAAAGAGTGAAGGAAATTGGTGACGATAGATTCTTCATTACAATCTATTTCTGAACAGTCATGTAATCTTTTATCTGGAACTCAATTTGATGACGTCCCTTTTGTAGGGAGTTGAAGCAGAAACCTGTTGCCAGCAACACTCTCAATGCTCATCTCTCATAAGACAGTTTGGAAGAGAATGGTGTGTTTCTGATCCTATTCAATTATCATTTGAGAGTAATCGTTTACATTGTCCATATTTGCAGAAGAATCCTGCATTACCAAAAGTCAATGAATGGCACATAATGAGGTTGAATCCACATTTGCTTTCAAGGTGGCAATGAGCTCTATTCAGACAATACTAGTCACAATGTTTGCACTTCTCACTCAATTCTTCGTCTCAACTCCTGGCACCCACCAAGTGCTGTTGACTCTGAGTGGCAGCAGTCTTTGCGAAACAAAAGTGAATATGTGCAGGATCGCAGGCCGGTCAGAGAAGGGTTGGGTTGTACAACATTCTCATCGAACTTGAATATAATTCTGAGCCCACCAGGATCAGGTTCAAATGCTCTGGGAAAGTGCACTGAGAGGGAGAGCGAGAGAGAGAGATGTAGTCCTTCACATGCGTTGCACAAGACACAAAAGTGACTTACATCACATCTTCAACAGCAAATTCAATGGGGTGCTGTTAAATCGATGAGAGAAACCACGGATAACAAGCACAAGGATATCACGGAGATGACGTGACTGTACCATGAGCTCCACCTCATTCTCTTTGTCTATTACAATCTTGATTCGGTGCTGATCACTCCGCAACACCTCCACATGGAAAGGGGGAGCATAAGTACCTCGTAGTTCTGTAGTTGCAAAGCTGGTTCTGGAGCCTGGTTTGATTACCTTCACTCTTTTCCTACTCACATCAACAACTCTTCTCTCCAAGATTCCAAAACCCTGTTGTTTGTTATTATTACGATGTGTAGTTGTCTTTAACGGTAATCGGTCCCGTAATGCTTCAAACTTCACTGATGATGATCCAGCATCTAGCTTCAGCTGTACCTCCTTTGCAACTTCTGGGTCAACTATGATGGGTTCTGCCGTTGCTGCTGTCACAGGACCTCCTTCTACCCCATCGTCCCGAACAGGTGTGTACATCACAACAAGAGTGTAGCCAACATCATCAACATTTGCTTCATACATCCGGCCTACTTCACCAGATATGGGAATCAGATCTGGACTGCCAGCCATGGCTCGAAACCATTGAATCAAACTCTTCCCTTCTCTCCCGCCACTGTAGATTCCCCTCACAGCATAAAGGCTAGTATGATATCCACGCCCATCTATCTCCAGATTCTCCAGCCTTGGGAAACCTGGGACAACAGGCGATGTGATGTAGACAATTGGCTCAGCAGATCTCCCAAAGACATCCAAGACAACACATTCACAGCGGAGGCAGTAACCCACATCCTCTGTCCTCACTTTGTAAGTGCATGACTGTTGTGCCTGGAGGCACTCATAGGTGTCCAGGGATTCTGGTTGCCATGAACGTGACCATTGATACCTGATTTCCTTTGTGTACCGCTCCAAGGACTGTTGCTGTGATCCTTTCTTGGGAATCACCTCCAAAGCTGTGAGTGTTTCACCCTCCATTGCCTTACCAGAGACCACAAGCTTTTGTATTCTTGGCAACTCTGGGTATATGGGAGTTGTGGGTTGTGATGTCACAAGATTGCCTGAAACTCCATCTGATCGGACCGGAGTGTACCCAAAGATCAAGGAGCATGTATAGTCATCATCACTTATCACATATGTCTTTGTTTGTGCACCTGGAATTGGTGCGCACACATTTGCAGCTGTTTGGCGATACCAGCACATGTGGCTTTGACCTTCCAACCCTCCATAATACACACCTTCTCCAACAAACATGCCTTCTGAAACCTCTCTTATAGCCACATTGCAAACTTCTGGGAAAGCAGGCAGAACAGGATCACTGTAGGCTATGACGGGCGAAGCAGCCTGCTTGCCATCATTGCGTACTGGGACCCAATGAAGCACCAGGTATGATCCCACCTCATCCAGCCTCGGAGTGCATACCTCAGTTCTGCAGAGCAAATGTGCATCCTTGGGCAAATGACCATCCTCAGCAGGTTTGTGCTTAGTTCTATACCAGATGAACTCACTTGCACCTTCTCTGCCACCAAAGTACCTTCTCTGAGGTACAACTTCAACATCCTCAAAGCATTGTGGGATTACAAGTTCTTGTCCCTCTGGTTCTCCATCCACAACTTTTTCTGAGAGAACTGACCGTGACTCTCCTGCAGTTCCATCCTTGCAAATGGGTGTAAAGACCAGCTTGATCTGGCTTCCAACATCCTCAGAATGGAGATCAAGCTGATCATCAGTGCTCAACAGTTCTTCACCACCATTTGAGTTCACACGAACCCACTCATGTGTGCAGTCACCTTTCTCACCACCAGTGTAAGAAGCCTCAAAGCTCAGGCTTCCACCTTCCACTGGTGAGCCATGGATCTCAAGTGCCTCACATCTTGGGGGAGCTGGAAGCACAGGGCCAACAGGTGCAGAGACAGAAACAGGACCAGTGACACCATCACTCCGCACAGGTTGGCATGAAACGCAGATCATCCCTTCTAAATCATCCACAGAAACGGTATAAGACTGTTGTGTGGCTCCTTCAATCTCACATTGTTGTGTCCAGTCCTGTCGTTGGGTCCGGAACCATTGCACCTTTGAGTAGCCTTCCTCACCCCCCCAATACTCTTTCTCCATGTGCAGTTCCTGGCCCTCAATGGGCTCTCCAAGTATGCGCAAGGACAGTATAGTGGGAAAGCCTGCACTTATGCGCTCCATGGCAAACATACTCTGCCATTCTCCATGCAAACCATCTTCCCGCACAGGCTTACACCTAAATGAAAGGAACTTGTTGACAGCTTGCTTTGTTATTCTATACTGCAATTGGCCTCTAGCTTCTGGAATTGAGGTGCCCTGATCACTTTTGCTCTCATGCAGACACCATTCATACTGACTAACTCCTTCATAACCTCCCACATATCCGTACTGGGCAGTCAAAGTTTCACCCTCCATGCACTCTCCTGTTATATTCAGGAAGGTTAAGCCTGGAGGCAGCATCTCAACAATGCTCTCCGAGATGATGAACGTGGGCTCACCACTTTCTCCATCTGCACGCACTGGCATGTACTTTGCAACAAGATAGTAGCCAACTGCTCTTAAAGGTATGCAGAAGGTCTTGGCAACTTTAGAGCTGCTGAGAGCTTCTAGCTGCTCATACTCTGTTGCTGCTGGTGCACCTGGCTTGGATTTCTTGAACCACTGAACACAACTTGCGCCTTCAGCGAAAATGCCACCAATTGCCACTTTGCTACCCTCTTTCATATCCCCCAGAATTCTCAGATTTTCTGTACGGGGTGCAGCAAGCAAAACCTTGCTACTCATGGCAGTCACTGGATCTCCTTGATTCCCACATGTATCAATTGGCGTGTACATGAACATGATGCGTAAACCTGCATCTTTGTCTGTCAATGAGTATTCAAGCTTTCCTCGTGACACAAGCTTAAACTCTCCTGACTCAAGGCTTTTTTCCCGCAGCCATTCAAACTTGCTTGCGCCTTCTCTTCCACCAAAATACTTACCACTCCCACGGATCACATTGCCCTCAACAAGTTCACCCTCAATGTGGACAGCACTTACAGATGGGTGAGCAGCTCGGATGACTGGTGTCACAGCTGATGCTGCACACTGTTTTGTCCCTACCTCCACACCCTCCTCTGTGACAGGAGTGAACATGAAGATGAGTCTAAAACCAACGTCATCAAGTGTTGGTTTATACACAGAGTCTTCAGCTCCCATGATTGCTACAGGAGGGCAACTGCCACCATTCTCTTGCTGCCTCCACCAACTCATGCCAGACTTTCTGGGTGTTGTGCCACACCAAGCAACTACAGCAGAGCCCTTCATCAAGCTCCCTTCTACAGCTTCGCCATCAACCTCCAAGCTCAGGATCTTCGGGCATCCAGTTCCTGGAGAAACTGGTGCAGATATGGCAAAAACTGGACCGAACTTCCTCTCGCCAATAAGAATGCTGCATTCCACTTTCAAGCAGTGTCCAACTTCCTCGTGCTTTGGCCAGTAAGTATCACTCACTGCTCCCTGAACTGGAAGAAATCCTGTTGGAGCTTTACCTCCTACAAACCATTGATACTGGAGAACAAGCTCTCCAGAGTCACCAGAGTCTCCTCCCAATCCTTGATCCAATTTCTCAAACAAGAACTCACAGCTGCACTGATCCTCCTCAGCTGGCAGATCCACATGAGCCTTCTTCACAGCCAACTCTGGAGGCAAGAGCTTTCTCCACTGCAACATCAGAAACTGCATTGTTGAGTCTCCAGCTTCTTCGGGAGCACAGAGCTCCCAACCTTCTCGGATGCACAAGGCAGCATGTGGAGGATACAGAGATGCAAGCTCCCGCTCATCAATTGAGAAGTCTTGATCATTGAATTTCTTCAAAGATGGTCCCACAAGCATGATAGCTTGTGCTTCCGGGTGAAAGCCTTGCTGCAGTATGGGATTCTCTTCAAGCCGCAAGTGCTGCAGAGATGGCAGGTGTTGTGGGAAGTCTTTGAATGTGGTGATTTTGTTTCTGCCAGCAGCCAGGAGTTGGAGTCTTGGCTGTGATGATTCCATGGCCAGTGAGTCAATCTTGTTCTGTGCAACTGACAAAACTTCCAAGTTGGGTAGCTGTGGTAATCTTCTGAGAGAAGAGATTTGATTCCCTGCAAGGTACAGCTGCTGTAGGATCTTGCAATTCCTCAGAGGCTGGAAGAAGGATTCCTCCTCACCACCCTTGAGCTCATTGAAGCTGATGTCCAGCACCTTCACCCGCTTGAGACTCTCGATTCCATTGAGGTTTGAGAGCTTGTTGTCGCGGAGATAGACGAACTCCAACTTGGTAGTCATCAAATGGAGCAGATTCCCATCACAGCAGCTGCGTAGCTTCTGACCCCGCACATCGAGTCGAGCATCGTCGTTTCCTCCTTTGACATCTGCCACTGGCGGAAGCATCAGGATTCGCGAGGAATCTCGGGAGGACTCGAGAGATTTCCTCCGATTCAGCATGCTCGGACCTCGATCCGTTGTCGTCAGCGGTGATGGAGGCTTGGAATGAGCAGCATTGTTGCTGTTGATGCTCGAGAATGAGCGAGGAGAAGAAAGCTTCGTGTTGTTGTTGCTGCCGAAGCTCAGACGCCGCTCTGGGGGAGACGAGAACAGCGTTGTGGAAGAAGTGAATCTTTTGTCGAAGTGGGTTGTGCTCGAGGTAGGCAATCTCTCTGTGCCTGGGCTGGAGAACGAAGGAGAAGACGAGAGCGGAAGCTTGGAAGAAGACCCATCTGCAAAGCTCGAAGTGCGTCTGCTGGGTAGTAGGGATACAGAAGAACTGAGCTTCTTCCGTGCTGCAGGAGGAGGAGTTGATGCTGCGCTCGCCGCGGCGCCATTTGCTTCTCCCTGTAGTTTCTGCTTGCTTGCTGAACTCGGCGATGGAGAAGGAGGAACAACAACAGGTTTGCCCCTGCCATCCGGGCTGCTTGCTGAAGCTTTTGCACCCAACTTCCCGGGCGTGCTGATGCTGTTGTTGCTACTGCTGCGCCTCAAGAAATTTGCGGGTGTCTTGGGTGTTAAGGGAGCTCGCGGGGATCCCGATCCCGCCACCGATGGAATGCTGCTGGTCGGTCTGCCAGAGGCTTTCAACGGGATCCTCTTCTCTGCAGCATCAGCAGCAGCCCACTTCCTGAGCTCGGCTGCTGTAATGTCCACCGATCTGGTGAGAGACGAGCGTGAAGACAAGGAGACACGGCTCCGACGAGGATTACAATCTGCTGAAGTCGGAACCGAAGAGAAGGAAGCTCGACGAGAATCCGCAGTGGGTGTGGAAGAAGGTATGGAAAGCAGCGGCAATGCGCCTGACAAGCTCTGCCTGATCAGAGGTGTACTGGGTGCAGACTCACTCTTCGTCGTCGTCGTCCGAGTTCTCGTCTTCACGGGAGGAGGAAGCATGGACATGATCGGAGCTCCAAGTCTACGACTGCCAGAAGAATTCCCATTCCCACCATTCTCAGAATCTCTGGACATCTGGACTCCAACATCACTCCCACCATCGCTGCTGTTGCTGCTGCAGATCGCTTCTTCCAGCCGCCGAACTGAAACTTTTCCCCCAGAGTATGATGACCTCGGAGCCGCCCGAGGTGTTGTTGATCCCGAGGTACTACTACTACTACTACCAGCAGTGCTCTTCTTCAACAGCGACGAAGAAGAAGTTGTTGGGAGCAGCTCACTGTCGATTTTCCTGACTGCAGAAGAGACGTCTTTGGATCGCTTACCCACTGCTGCTGCAGTAGACTCTCTTCTGTTTCTACCCACATTGCCATTAGGGATCATCATCACTCCTGCACTTTCCTCGGGGAGAGACGGAGCTAGCTGCTGATAGTTCAAATCCTTGTCCTTCTCCCATGCTCCACCATCTCCATTCTCTACCACTGCAAGCTCCTCGACAAAATCAGCTGCTGCTGCTTCTGCGACTAGGGATCCATCCATCGCCAGACGCGAATGTCGAGCAAAGCCCAAAGATCAAAAGCAGGACATGTACAAGTGTGGCGGGGTGGTGGATTGCTGCACATCAAAGCTCCGATGAATCCATTTGCAACCCAACACCCGCACACATGGAGTCCATCCAGGTAGCAGCAGCAGCAGCAGAAGAAGAAGAAGATCCCACAAGGGAGCTCAGAAAAATGGTACCAAGAAGACCCTCTCTCCTCTTCCTCCTCTTCTTCCTTCTGGACAACACTACACTTTCAGCAACCAAAAGCAGCAGAGATTCCACAAACCCACAATCCAAAACCAAAGATCAGAGACCACGAATACTCCTACTACTCTTGCCACAATGCGAAAGAAAGATCACACAACGAATACTCTGACCGTTGGAATACGACAATCTTTACTCCACGACAACGGTAGGAGCAAATGAAATCAACTCAGAAACAACAACAGGGAGGAGATCAGGTAATAGTTTGAAGCTCTTTGACTATTTTCCTGACAGCAAACAACACGTTCTTCTTCTACGTGTTCTTGCTCCAGCAAGAAGCTCAGCCTGATGCAGGGCAAAAAAACAGCTTCTGGATGTTGCTCTGTGTGTGTGTGTGTGTGTCCCTCTCTCCATGCGCAAATGCTTAGAGTTTTCTTTGCTTTTCCCTCATTTCTTCACAGGGTTGCTCATCATCACCACATCAAATGGGACAACCTTTGTTATCAAAGGCAACAGAAACATAGCTACCAAAGCTTGGAAAAGATGGCGCAGAAGGAATTTTCTTCTTCATCAAACAAATGGGTGCAAGAGCAACAGTTTTTGTTTTGCAGAAAACTACCAAAACAACATGCAATACAACATGAAGAAACACAACCAAAAAAAAAGTTCTTTATAGTTTGTTGACTTTTATGGGTTATTCTCTGAGTTGGGTTTTTGTGAGATTCATGAGCTCATGAGCTTCATCAAATGCAGCAATTGCTCTTGTTGGCGCTGGAGATGCTGCTGCTACAGCTCCAAAATCATTGTTGCCCCTTTTTTTGGGGGGAGGAGGAGGTGGGAAGGAGCAAAATTAAGTAATAAATTTGATGACCAAAAACACAACCAGTGCTGTGCTGCAGCATCATCATCATCATGACCACAAGTGTACTTTATTTATTTATTTATTTATTTATTTTATTATTATTATTATGATAATAATAGTATTTATTTTTAATTTTATGATAATAATATGTAGTAATAATTTTGAGTGGGTGTTTTTTTTTTCCCCCAATTTTTGGCATGTAGCCAAACTAGTGTCATTCCACAACAAGATTTAGCCAAATTTGGCTATAAACCAACCATATTATTATGAAAGTAGAAAATTTTAACAATTCTTTTAAATCTTTTTTGCTACCTGCTGGAACCTGTAATAGAAATCTGGCGAAAAAAACTCTTTTTTAAAAATCTGAGGTATAGAGCCAATTTTTTTTCACATAGATCCTTTTTTTTTTTGTATGTGTGGAAATCATATTTTTCAGGTTGAAGAAAAATGCAAAAAACCCAACCCCCAAATAAATAAAACACTGTACAACATAAAAGAAGAAATCCAATAGCAATTGAACAAATAAACCTGCACTAGTAAATTGAAGAAAATGAAAATGAAAATGAAAAATACAGTAACAATTGAAGAAATGAAAATGCAGTAGTAATTGAAGAAATGAAATTGTTGATGTAGTAATTGAAGAAATTGAAGAACTTCAGTTGCAATTGAAGAAAATGAAAATGAAAATGAAAATATATAGTAAGTAGCAAAATGAATGAAGAAATTAAATGAAATGCAACAGTAATTGAAGAAATGCCAGCAGCAGTTCATCAATTCATGATGGGTGGTTTGTTGTTTTTGAAATGGGAAAATTAAAGGCCAATACATGTACACAAATCAAGTGGGTGTTGTTGCTATTTAAAGTCTTAAGTTAATTGAGGTTTTAGGGTTATTATTATTATGCATGTTGTGTATTATTTATGTACCTTGGCTGCAAGGTACACATACCTTTGATGATGATCATCATCATACATTTTGTGTTTGTTTGTTTGTTTGGTGGTGTGTAAGTTTTTGTGCATCTTTGGTTACTTTTGTAGTGGGTGTATTTTTCTTCCCCCAAAAAAAAATTACTTGAAGACCCTTTTTTTTATTTCAAATTTTCTGAAAATAATATAATTAGTGTAGAAACTGCCAAGGTAGTAGAGAATTCAAAATCCATTCAAAATCAATCCATTCAGAAAAATTCTGTATTATGGGTAATGGCCATTGGGAAGAAGAAGAAGAAGAAGCTCAGCTGAGTGGTGGGTGGGTGGGTGGGGGTGGTCATGAGTCCAGAGTCTCATCAAAACCATACTATCTGAGACATAAATGATCCTGGGATGGAGTGATTCCACCACCACATCATCCAGAACTTTGTTAGACTATTTTTACTACACCTCAGAATGTTCTACTTGGTGCTTGTTGCATACATTTGAAAGAGCAATTCACCTTAAGAAGCTCAGGATGAAGGGTGGAATCTCTCCAAAGTGACAAATTACAAATACTGCAAAGTTTGAATTTATCTCTTCTTCTTTTTTCTCCCCAGATTTAGTTCTACAAACACACTCCTGAATGTGTGTGTGTGTGTGTGTGTGTGTTTGTTTTTTTGTTTTCTCTTTCTGTAAATAATACTGAAGAGTGATTCTGCCACATCATTAAGAACTTTGTAGACCATTTTACTACTACTACAACACCTCCAGATGTTCTACTATGTATAATGGTTTTTGTATGCATTTGAAAGAGCAATTCACCCTAAGAAGCTCAGGGTGGAATCTCTCTCAAAAGCAACAACTTACAAAATTCTGTAAAGTTTGATTTTGTGAAAAAGAATTCCAGGTTTCAGTACAATGGACTTTTTGAATGTTTTTTATTTTGTTCCGTGTTCAAGGAGGGCTCCAGTCTTCTGTCTTCTGCATCCTGACCATCAAGGCCGCCGCATCAGAGCTCTGATCAAATGCAGCAACCAAATAGACGGGAATTTGAACAGAGAGAGGTGAGAAAGTACTGGACTTCATAAGATAAGATAAATATTGCAGCAAGATTGCAGGGCCATGTAAGAGTGGGGTACTTAAACTTACCCATAACTTGGGTTTGAAGCAAATCCAGAAACGAAGCCTGCCATTTTCTGATCTCCGCAGACACACCAAAAACTGGACTGCTTCTCAATCAAATCTTTCCACTCTGATTATTTCTATATTCTCTCTCTTCTACTTAATACTGTTTACAGGTTGTTTGAACTTTTAACCAGCTATTAGAGTTATGTGTAGAGGAACTCTGTCGTCACCCTGTCTTTGGGCCTCCTTTCACGCCCTATCCCCTCTTTCAGTGGTATCTATCTGCAAAGTAAGGACATTTTATTAAATCTCAGTATGAAATGCTGCAACTTAGCTCCACCATTTTGGGTTAGCTTCCACCAATTGGATTAGCTCTGCCAATTGGGTTAATTAACAAAATAGTGTTATCATCTAGGTGTCATTAGAAAATCAT
>Ga0209611_10008014_pt1 | contig 16721 bp, 16 predicted proteins | sample S1TSphgellanicum_3_FD_187693 | JGI IMG/M metagenome (GOLD analysis project Ga0209611, IMG submission 187693) | Host-associated microbial communities from peat moss isolated from Minnesota, USA - S1T2_Fc - Sphagnum magellanicum MG (SPAdes) (version 2) | ecosystem: Host-associated > Plants > Peat...
ATGCGTCGTTTTCTTCAATGTACGAGACTATTGATCTGCAGCAGCAGCAGCAGCATGCCGCAGTAGCATCATCATCATCACCAGCTGGGTGGGTTTGCAACCAGCACTGCAGCTGGCTGACAGATTATAAATTTTTCCACAGCAGCTCCAAAACCCCAAATTATTCAGTCTAGTTACAGCTTGCATTCTTGGGTAACCTAATTATTATTGCTCTTGTGATTTTGCTCTCGCTAATGGCAACGGTAACTAGGAACAAAAAACACAAAAAAGCACTCATCAGAGCCGCCGGTACGAGATGAGAGAAAGAGAGCGCGCGCGCGAGGAAGTGCGTGCAAAGGAGAGAGAGAGAGAGAGAGATGAGAACAAAGGCCAGCCAGAGGCCAGCCAGAGAGCGCGCACTGTGAGAGATGGATGATGTCTGGACAGACAACAGTTTTTCATTAGGTTTCAGTTCCCTAAACTAACCACGGTGGTTACCTCGGTTTCTGTTTTTACTACCTACCACCTAGTAACCTCACTAGGCCTTACCTCTGTGCTAACTACTGAGAGTGCATTTTTTTTTAATTGTTCTATGCTCCTCCTACTTGCTTACTAGCCACTTATTCTCCTTCCTTCCTTCCTTCCTTCCTACCAACCTACCTACCTACCTACCTACAGGACGGACTAAGTTGGCAAAGTGATTTACCCCACATTTAACTAGATTGAGTTTATCAGCAACAACTGAGATAGGTTATTAGGGTGAACCTTACATCATCAACTCTTGGTTGGGTTTCATCCACACCTGAGATAGGTTAGCAGTCAACACAATGAAACCTAACTTCAACAGAGTTTGGGTTTTACCAGCATCACCTCAGTTGGGATTTCATCCACACACTGAGATAGGTTACCGGTCACCACAGTGAAACCTTAACTTCAACTGAGTCTGGGTTTTACCAGCATCAACTCAGTTGGGATTTCATCCACACACTGAGATAGGTTACCAGTCACCACAGTGAAACCTTAACTTCAACTGAGTTTGGGTTTTACCAGCATCCACTCAGTTGGGATTTCATCCACACACTGAGATAGGTTACCAGTCACCACAGTGAAACCTTAACTTCAACTGAGTTTGGGTTTTACCAGCATCCACTAAGTTGGGGTTCATCAGCAACTGAATTGTGTTACTAAGTTGAAACTTGATGTCAACTGAGTTGGGGTTTATTGGCAACTGAGATAGGTTATTGAGATGAAACTTGACCTCAACTCAGTTGAGGTTCATCCACAATTGAGTAGCTAGAACTGGCAGCAAATGTCTAATACATTATCAAGTGAATTTTTTCCTTCACTAAAGGCAAAGGCATTTTTCAAAAAATGAAATGGCCATCCGACTTATTTTTACTCAGGTGGGTGCTTAATTCAGGAATGCCTCTGTGACTTGAAGATGTGTCTGGTGTTGTGGGTGTGAACAAGTTCCAAATGGAATTTTGGATGAAGGAGTGACCTAGTGGATGAAGAGCCTTAAGGTTTTGGACTGACGGAAGGTGCCAAAACAAGAGATAGTTGAGCATCGTGAGGCCTGAAAGGTGTCATTGTTCTACATTTGTTGTCTTTTTTGTTTTTGTTGTGATCTATTGTTTGCAAATAATGTGGTTTGTTTTTCTTTCTTCGTGATGGTGATGGTGCTCGGCATTGATCCAACAAAAATCTGACGTTGTGTGGTGCTACTTATGGAAGGAGTGTGAGCATGGCAATATATGAGCAAGTTCCCAATTGATGAAAAACTAAGTTCCGAAATTTGAGAAAGGCATTGTGTTACTTGATTGTTTTTTTCGTCTATGATTTGGCAAGAGTTGAGGTTTTGAAATGGTGATGTTTAGACAATTGAAGTTTGTGAGGGAAGATTGCCCTAAATCTAGGAAGTTCTTTGAGTAAAGGGGACTATAATTCCGATGTGCCATTTCCATCTCTTTTGTGTAGGTTGAAGAATGTCATATAGAGTAGGGAATAGTTGAAAAAGATGATGAATAGGGGATAGTTGAAAAAGATGATGAATAGACAAGGGGTTTCAAAAGCAGTTGGATTGTGGCATTTGTGATGGGAAGGAGAGATGATGCATTTTTGGGACTGAATATTGATTTGGGGTGTAAAAAGGTGTTAACGGGGTTTTTCTATTCCCATTAAGGTTAATTCAACTCTAGATTTTTCAACAATAGGTTCCTAAAGCAACAACAAACACATATAACACACAAACTAAAACTTAAATTACTACAAATCCTAAACTAACATGTACACAAATTGTTCAAACTTGAAAGAAATAGGATGAAAGAAAATTGATCCATGTTCCATAATTGAATAATGAAACACAATCATGAATGAAATCCAAAAGTCTTTCAACAAGTCTATCCTCTTAGTCTTATACTAGCCAATTCAAAATACAACAGTCATAACTTACCATTATAAATAGTCATTAGCCAGTACCTAGACTAACAATCTAAAATTTCAAAAAGTACATCTTACCTAACTACTTGTCCAACTACCAATTCTATCAAGTATAGGTTTTACCAATCACCTATTGATTAACATGTCAACCTATCTTCTTAACCTAGTCATTACCTACCATGTTTAGTTAACTGGTTAGGTTAATACTACAAGTTATGTTAAATAATAGGTTATTACACCTATTAGGTTTAACAACTTGCTTATATTATCAACATGTTACCAAATCCGGGTAACAAAAGGAGTACCCATTTCAGTGGGAGCTCTAAAAATAATCACTATGACCTGAATTTCCAGGGGATTATTAGTGCATACCTATAATTGATGGTTAGGATTATTGTTGTCTCTTTGTAAAACTTCTTAAGACTTACTGGGAGCATGGAAAGGATTTATGTGTTGGGGATACGAGTTGAGAATTTCAAAATGCCATAATCCAACCAATGGGCTCGAACAAAGAGACCAGAGTGAACTTATTTTTCATGTTCCATAGTTTCAATTTCATAGCTAGTGTTCAGTTCATTATATGAATGGTTGTAATTTGTTATTTGAGATTTCATAGAAGTTTGTTATTGGTTCTCTAATAGTTGTTGATTTGGCATTGCCCCCATTTTTGGTATCAGAACATGGTTGATCATCAAGATCTTTTAACTACCATCAAATTCAAAATAAAAACATGATAGAAGAATGTCAAAATCCAATAACACTAACTTTGCTTAGGAATTAACCACTCAAGAAATTTTTGAATAGCAGATAGCACATTAATTTGATAAACCTGGTTTTGAACAAGCACCTTCAGTACGGTCTCTAATATTGCGAATGCTTGGATTTGGGGGTGGTGCATATCATTGGCATTGACCCAAAAGAAGCACAAGTTAGTGATTTGGTTGTTAAAATCAACCACAGCGGATTTGGTGCCCATGCATAGATATGGGTCAAGATCCATGATGGAGCAAGAGGATGGAGCAATGATGCACAATTTCAGTGTAGATTTTTCTTTTCTTCATACCTCGTTTAACATTTACAACTCTAGATTTGGGGAGGAAGATGTTATCCCCAGAATAGGTGACATCTGGATACCTAAATCATGTTCTTCACCTAATCACTTCATTCGTTTCTTCATACTGGGGATTGACCATTTGTTACAAGTAAGAAACAAATTTTAAAAGTTGAAGCTAGAGGAGGTTTGTCTAGGCTTATAAGTTGGAGATTATGTCAAAAGTTGGATCAAGAACTCAAATGGCAATTGGAAAGTTCTAATGAACAGTCATACTTGCTCCAATTCTTTAATGTGTTAAGCCCAATAGTAGAATGTAGACATGTTGATTTCTTTGCATAAAAATTTTCCTTGCATTCTCAATACCCCTGCATATTATGAATCATGAGTAGGAGAATTTGATCTAGGTTGTTTGCATTTGATGAGGTGATTTTTCCTGCTAAACTTAGTACGAGAACATTAATTTTAAGAATCACAAGATTTGCCAACATTATTATTGTAGGATTTGACCTAGCATTTTCTAAAGGAGGAAATATTTCCATAGGAGTATTAAATGTAAGTTACTTCGTGAAGGCAACCTTATGGTTAAAAACCCATTCAAACTCCAATGGAAGGAAATGGTCAATCCTACAAACTTTAAAATCTAGGTTCTTTTTCACAAACTCTTAACCCTTTGAAACGGCTTGAAGTTCAACATGTTTCTAAAAAGAAGATTAGTTTGATCCTTAGGTTAGGATATGTATGGGTGCTAGTAGACAATAGTGTGAAAAACTATTATGCACAATTTTATAGGTCAGAATTGGATAGTAGGATTAAGGAAGGAGACCGCATTTTGAGGATCACCTATACTTAAAAAGAATTTCATACATTATGTTGAATCTTTTGTATTGATCTATACATAAGATTAAATTGGATATACATTGGTCGGAATGACCTAAATTATAACATAAAGATAGGAAGCAATCAACTTTAATCTGTTGCATATGAGAAACTGGAAAATGAAACAACATTAAAAGAATGAAGTTTTCATTATGTGTTTGATCAAGTTTTCAAAAAATAGGATGACTAGTCCTAAGGGGATGGATGAGCTCTTTTGGGGCAAAGACATGGAAGATGTTTTTGATTAGACTGAAAGGCTACAAATGGTTGTTGAAGCCCGAGAATTAAATGAAGAAAAGTTATTCAAGATTACAAAACTCAATTTGAAATGAAAGGCACAACATTGGTACCATCAACTTGATCCTACTCCACATGACTGGGTAATGCTACAAGCATTACTTCACCAAAAATATGGCAATTATGATGAGGACAAATTGAGATTGAAAATGGATGTAGTACGTTAGGGGCCTAGGCAAAAGGTTCAATTGTACTATGACAAGTTGGAGAGATTGTTTGTCAAAAGCTGCATTTTGGATGCAAAAAGGCGCAAGCGACTTTTAGCCAAATTAAAACTTGAATTTTAAAAAACTAATTGTGGTAAGAACATACCAGGACATGGATGAGTTTTTTACTACCATAATTGACATAGAAAAGGTCCTTGGGGAGATTAGAGAAACTTTTTATGAACCTTTGTAGGAGGAAAGGGAGGAGGAGCTAACAATGAAACACTAGCATTGACAAACATTTTCAAGCATTGAATGATACATTGGTTAATTACTTTGGAAAGGGAGCAAATGGGAGAGTAAGTCATAATTCAGAAGGTGCTAGCACCATCCAATGTCAACTATGTAGATCAAATGAACACATCGCCTCTGCATGCCCTAAACTTGTTTATCTAAGGCCAAAATGTGCCAAGTGTGGCGGAGGGCATAAAACAAAGAATTGCAATTTAAAGTGTTCTTTTTGTTCAAGCATGGGGCATATTGAAGATAGGTGTTAGAGAAAGAATGGGAAGGGTCCTTCTTCATCTGCAAACTTCTTAGAAATAATGATCAATGACGAAGAAGCTACATTTGTAGAGTAGAATTGACCATGTGGTGTCAAACACAATTTTTTTTTTGGCATCCGAATGCCAAAAAGATAATGCATTTACAAACATCTACCTCTAGAGGAGGAATAAAAGAATCACCTGACAATGAAGGTGTGGATGTAGGAAACCTACTATTTGATGGAAACATCAGATCAAAGATTATTTCCCATTTCATTAAAGGAATATTTTCTTTAACTCCTATGGAGATTATTTTGATAATTCCAGGAGAGCTTGAATACCTTGAAGGACTGGTCAAGTTGGTCAAAAGGAAAATGGATATTAAAACAACTAAAACATAGGTGGCTACAATCATACATGCACCAAACATTAGGAAGGTTTACATTAATAAGACTAATTGCAGCAAAACACTACATCTTGTGGTTGAGATTAATTAGGCTTTGCTTGAAGGCTTGGTTGACATTAGGGCATCAATGTCGGTCATGGTCGCAAGTGTGGTCAAAGAACTTGGTGTCATGCGTTTAGTTTCAAGGCATGAGACCTACAAGATCGCTTCAAACATAATTACACAAGCACTTGGAAGGGTCACTAACATCCTTATAATAGTGGGCAAAATGGTTTGCCAAATGGTTTTTTTTGTTGATATTAACAATTATGACCTTCTTTTAAGGTTGAATTTTCTAATGAAGGTTAGAGTTGTGGTTGATGTGGAAAAGGGGGTTATACAAATTAGTAATGGCCCAGGAGTGGTAGTTGAAGTGCTTCCCCTTAATGTGGTCAACATGCTACAGAAGATTGCAAAAACAATAGATGTAGGTGTTAAAGGATGAATAATAACCTTAATAACATTCAGCTAGAGGAAAAAATTTCAGAAGGTGCAAAGATAATACCTCTATAATCCACCCATCCTAATTTTGAGGATTACAATGATGGCTCTATGTTTGAAGAAGGACTATGTGAATCAGAGGAAACGGAAGGTTGTAATTCTTTATGGGTCCTGCCAATGGAAAATATCCAATATGAAGAGCTAAGTGATCATGGGATGAATAGATGTTGGATGGTGAGGTTCCAATGTAAATGCTAAATTTAGTGTTGCAAGAGCAACAACAAAACTATTAGAAGGTAAGTACACTAAAGATGATGACTACATAGGTTGGATCTTGTATGTTCAAAAGGAAGAAGACCAAAGAATCAAAGAATTTATAAACAAACTTCTTGAACCTATATCCCACTTGTTTCCTATTCATGTTGAAGGAGAAATGGAACAGGCTAAAGGAAAGAAAAAATGGACATAAATCAAGGCTAATATTAAGCTCAATGTTAATTTTGATCTGGAAAAAACTAAAGCATTATGGCTTTTGTTGGAAAAGTTTCAAGACATGTTTGTGTGGCACAAGGGAGAGTTAAGCAACTGTAACATTGATGAACATACGATCAACACACAAGGATTACCACCTTGTCAAATGAGTTCTTGAAGATTATCTTATTAGGAAGAGGCTAAAGAAAACAGATACATACAAGCTCTGGTTAATCTTGGTGAAATGCGCAAGAGCTCATTAGAATATGCATGCAAAATCACTATGCCGGTGAAGAAAGATGGTAGCAAGAGGTTTTGTGGAAACTACAAGCCATTTAATGTGTAGACATGTAAGGATTCATTTCCCATGCCATTAATCGATGATGTGTTGGACCAATTAGGAGAATCTGCATGGTTTGCTACTCTGGATCTTCAATTTGAATTCTAGCAAATACCCATGGCACTTGAACACATAAAAAAAACTATAGTCATTATCGAATCAACCTTGTATGAATGGAGTGTCATGCCTTTTGGCTTGAAAAACACCACTGGTATTTTTTCATGAACCATGGCCGAAGTTTTTATAGATTGGAAAAACAAGTTTATAAAAGTCTTTGTTGATGATGTCAACATCCACAACTTAAATTGGAAGGATCATTTGCAACATATATTGATGGTGCTTCACCATTTGAAAGAGGTTCATCTAAAGTTAAACCCTAGCAAGTGTTATTTTGGGGCACAAAACATTACTTTCTTAGATCATGTGGTGAGCATTAAAAGATCTTACCTTGACCCCAAGAAAATAACTGCTATGGAAAATTTTCCCATACCCGGGATAGTAACCAATGTTAAGGCCTTTTTGGGGTTTATTGGTTATTACCACAAGTTTATTCTTAGATATGCAAAAATTCTAGAAACTCTTTTTAGTTTGACCAAGAAGGAATGCAAATTTGTATGGACACCCATCTATTAAAGGGCATTTATTTCTTTAAAGAGATGTCTGATAACATCTCAAGTTTTAACCAAGCTAGATTTTTCACAACCATTTATCCTAGATGTGGATTGGTCTATAAGGGGGGTGGGAGCCATCCTGTCAAAGAAATTTGAAAAATAGGAGCAGGTTATTGCCTATGCCAACAAAGGACTGTATCCAATTTAAAAGTGTTTTCATCCTATGGAAGGTGAATGTTATGCCTTCATATGGGGCATACTGCATTTCCAACGATATTTCCATTAAGCCTTCTTTCTTTTGAGGATTGACCATAAACCTATTGAGTGGCTTAACATTGTTTTTTACGCATATGGATGTAGGGGAAGATGGGTCTCTATGCTCCAAGATTTTCATTTCAAGATTATTCATCGTGTAAGCTTTAAACATGCAAATGTGGATGCTCTAAGTAGAAATCCAATGGATAGGTATAAGGCAAATGAGGATTTTGGAAATGAGATACAAGATTTGGTAGGGATCACTCAAGATGCTTTTAAACCAAGTTTTCACAAGGATAATGAAATTGTTATCAATTTATTCACTATGTTGACTGGAGAAGAAGAAGACCATGATGTTGATCATTACGAAACATGGGAAAAGTTCATTGCTTTCAAAGTTGAAACACCACCGCAAGTTGAGACTGGTCAACTACTTGTTGTAAGGAAAAATCAACAAAACCATTGGGATTTAGCCTATGAGGCATAAACCTTAATAGATAAAAATAAAAACAGGATCATCAAAGAACAAGATGATAATGAAAATGTGCAAAGTCACCATTTGGACATTTGGGAAGATGTTTTGAACATGAGGTTGCTTACTGGTGGTGCATTGGTACATGATGAGCATGAAGTAGTTGACATTGAAAGAAAAATAAATAAAAATGATGCACTATTATTGGTAAGAATACACATTATACTTTCAGAACCTAATGGTACTAAAGCCAAAAAACAAGTCACAGATTGTAAAAAAGATGCATAACGAAATTAGCCATTTTGGAAAAGCAAGGAACTTTTCTAAAATCAAACAACAGTTCTTTTTGCATGACAAAACAAACTTTATCAAAGAATTTGTTAGAACTTATGACAAATGTCAACTAGCTAAACAGACTAGTAACCTAAGCTCTGGTGTTGAAGGTATGAAGAACATACTAATTTGTGACTTATTTTATCATGTAACACTTAATACTGCAGGACTTCTACCTAAGACGTCTACTAGCAACAAATATGTGCTTGTTGTTGTTGACCACTATTTTAAGTGGTGTGAAGTGCATCCTGTAAAAGAACATGATGTTGCAATAGCAACTAGATTTTTTGAGGAAGAAATCATATGTTATTTTGGAGTGCCCAAATATATTTTCATTGATAATGGTAGTGAATGGATGAAAAAGTTTGACGCTCTTTGTCAGGATTGTGGAATTATTCACCAATTCATTACACCGGCATGGCCATAGTGCAACATAATGGTGGAGTAGTAAATATAGACCATCAAGCATGGTCTTATGGTGTTGTTGTCAACACACATATAGGGATGGGATACCCAATTCCCAAGGATACTCTTTGGTTACCACTATGGTGTGCAAGCCAATATAATGTATTCACCTTACATGGTATTGACAAGACAAAGCCCTACACTTATTGTTGAAAATAGTTTAAATGGACTATGTGATGTAGTTGATGAATAGGTGGGTTTAGAAGTAATGGTTGAACAAATGATATGAAAGATGTAGCTTGTCTCATGCATTCACAAGTCTGTGCTTGAGAATGTTGAACAAGTTCTGAAGAAACAACGTAAAGTTTATGCTTCTAGGAAGGGATTACAGATGTTTGAAGGAGAGGGAGTGAAGGTCAAGATGTGAAAGTTTGGCAAGAAGAAGAATCTTGCAAGTAGCTAGGAAAGGCCTTATGTTTTTGTCACGTACAAGGATGCGAATGGTTATTAGGACCAAGATAAAGGTGGCAAGACTTGTATCATAAAAGGACCTAGACGAAAAGCACTAGGAAAAGGCAAGAAAAGACCTGCAAATATATCATTCTATAGGTTAACAATAGGATCTATGAGGTCATAGATTTTAAGAAGGGAGAGGTGACACATGTGACCTGAAGATGTGTTTGGTGTTGTTGGTGTGAACAAGTCCCAAATGGAATTTTGGATGGAGTGATTTAGTGGATGAAGAACCTTAAGGTTTTGGACTGACAAAAGGTGCCAAAACAAGAAATAGTTGAACATCATGAGGTGTGAAGGGTACCACTATTTTGCATTTGTTGTGTTTTCTATTTTTGTTGTGAATTGTTGTTTGCATGTAATAGGGTTTTTTTTCTTTCTTCATGGTGGCGGTGGTGCTTGGCATTGATTTGACAAAAATCTTGCATTGTGTGGTGTTAGTTATGGAGGGAGTGCAAACATGGCAATATATGAGCAAGTTCGCAGCTGATGAAAAACTAAGTTTCGAAATTTGAGAAAGGTACTATGTTATTTGATTTTTTTTTGTCTATGATTTGGCAAGAGTTGAAGTTTTGAGATGGTGGTGTTTAGACAATTGAAGTTTGTGAAGGAAGAATGCCCTAAAATCCAAGAAGTTTTTTGAATAGAGGGGAACGTAATTCCGCTGTGCCATTTCCCTCTCTTTTGTGTGGGTTGAAGAATGTTATATAAAGTATGGAACATTTGAAGAAGATGATGAACAGACAAAGGGTTTCAAGAGTGGTTGGATTGTGGCATTTGTGATGGGAAGGAGAGATGATGCATTTTTGGGACTGAATATTGATTTGGGGTGTAAGAAGGATTACCCATTTTAGTGGGAGCTTTTAAGAAAATCATCGTGACCTGAACATCCAAAGGATTATTGGTGCATACCTATAGTTGATGGTTGGGGTTACTGTTGTCTCTTTCTAAAACTTCTTGAGACCTAGTGGGAGCGTGGAAAGGATTTATGTGTTGGGGATATGAGTTGAGGATTTCAAAATGCCATAATCCAACCAATGGGCTTAGGAGAAAAAGACCGGAGGAGAAAAAGACCGGAGTGAACTGATTCTTCATGTTTCATAGTTTTTTGTTTCATAGCTATTGTTTAGTTCATTATATGACTAGTTGTTGTTATTTGAGATTTCATAGAAGTTTGTTGTTGGCTATCCGGTGGTTGTTGATTTGGCATTGCCCCCATTTTTTGGTGACACCCCACTCCTCAAACATAACAAGCTTCACAAATAAGCCTACACATAACAAGATTCCACATTCCAATGGATGATGAACTGATGGGGCTGTTGCTTCACTTGGCTAGCTAGGCAGAGGTGAACCAGCACCCACCAGTGCACCATCCACTGGATGGCCATTATGACTCAACTGTGGATGAATCTCAACTAAGTTAGTATCTGGCTTCACCTTAGTAACCCATTCTGTAAGAAGGAAATCATATATATAGGTAGATAGGTAAAAACTTAGGCAAATACTAGGTAAGTAGATGGTTTATACATAGGTGAAGGGCTGTCTTTACTACCTACTACCACTATCCAACCAGGTTGTTAATGGATAGGTAACCCCAAAAAAGAAAACCAACTGAGCTAACCACCATGGTTAGCTAGGGAACTGGAGCCCAACAGAAAACTATTTCCTTACCATCCAGCCTTCATGGTGCATAGTGGGTGCTAGTTTCCCTCTTACCCACTCAGGCCAGAGAGAGAGTGCACCTGTCAAGTACAACACATACACCTGCAACCTGCTGATAATGAAAGACAAAAAGCCAAGAGAGGCTTTAGAATGATTAGCTGCTAAGAGCATCTCCAGCAGTGGCACTGTATGCCACAATCTGTATGAAGCTCGGCCATGCTGTGTCGTTTGTGAGAAAGGCAAGGGTGCGGGTTTGACTTGCCAAAGAGCTCAAATATGGTGTGCCTGAAACGGCCACGAGATGCTAAAATGACTGCTCTTCAGTGGTCACCTGTAATGATTGTCCCTGGGTGACGCATTTCAAAAGTGTCTCACCTTATGGTTTATTCCTTGTGGACCTGCCTTGAGCTCTGTTAGCAAGCATACCCATCTAGTGTAATCACGAGTGTGTGTGTAACAAATTTTCGAGGCTGGCAGAAGAATTAATACACTCCATTTACATCCTTCTTCTCTTTTGAAAAAAATTCTTTATGAACAGTAGTGGAACTGTTCAGGGGCAGGGAAGGAAGGGACGGGGATCTCATATGTTCAACGTGGCAAAAGGATAGTAGCCCAAGTAGCTCAAACCTGAGAAGCTCCTCATGCAGGTGCCTTTTGGGTACACAGTGAGGGAAACCTGAAAGCTGTGATATGTGAGGATAGGATCCTGAATAGTTAGGCTCTTGGGTCAGAAAAATTAGGGCCAAAACAAGAAAACAAGCCCCTTCTTTTGATGAGTTGCAACTCGTTTGAACCTTAAAGTTTAAAAGTTGAGGGAACCCAGTTGAACAAAATAATTACCGACTATTTTGAGTTTCTGTTGAATACAAAAAGAAGAATTCATGTGCGTGGTGTGTACCCAAATGGATAGAAGAATAAATTTGTATCTGGGTGAATGTCTTGTCACTAATAAATGAAAAATTGTTGCTATTGTCGTATTGCTCAGACACAATGAGTTTCTAAGTTCTAACATGTTAGCAACCTGGTTTCAGACAGCAATAAACAAAGAGTATGACTGCTGAAGCACTTGAAGCTGGTAGAGTTTTTAATGGCAGGACATGACCCAACCTGGTTGCCATCCATGTTTCCACCCATACTTCTCCCTCCAAAGCTGCCCTCGGCTCCAAAGATGCCAAACAAATAATTACAGCTTTGCAATTATTTTAAGTGAAAAACATTTAAATCTTCATTGAAAATGCATGCAGAATAATAATCCCCATAGTATAAAAACTTGCTAAGCCCAATCATCAAAAGACAACCAAAAGAAATAGCCACCAAGTTAAAAAGAGGGTGAATATTAATATACATGCATAGTTCATGCCCCTGTCATTAGCCGAGACCAATAATGGCAACAAACACAGGTAGGCAAAAAAAAAGTTCCTGCAGCCAATGAGGTGAGGTAGCATGTACCCGGGGCCTAGTTATTTTCTTTGTTTGGGGTGGTGCTCTTCTTCTCTCTTATGGTGGTTTTCGTTTCTGATTTTATCCCATATGCTTTGGCTAAGGTTGAATTGTCATATACAAAATTTAAAATAGTGTACTGCATGAAAGCCACTTTGTTTCTGTTGTGAAGTGGGGGTCAAACAGGTACTTCTAAGGGGAGCCTGCCAAGTGTTTCAAAAATATTGACAATGGGTCAATCAAAGTGGCTCCTTCAAAACAAAAATTTAAAAAACATTTGGGTGCAGCTTGGCCAGCCCTCTTACTAATTAATAGAAACAACAAATGTACTACCATAAATGTCACATATCTCTCACACACAACATTGATTAGAAGGGCCCATTTTCTCTCTTTTCTTGTGAACTGCAACACACATAAAGTTATTACACCATCAAACTGAATGCAGCTTCATATCATCTTTCCCATAGTTCATTCCCAAGGCTGCCAAATACCTGCTAATATTACAGCAGGCCCAGACAAGCAGAATAGTCCATGGGTAAATCCAATTGAACCAAAAGGTTATAAAGTTAGAGTTTTGTCCAGCAGGCCCAACTCTGTCTTCCTTCAGTTTTTGTGCATATTCCACACCTAATAATGAGCTTTCCTATTGCCCATAGTTTGATCTGAGTTCACAATGTGTTTTGCACATTTGCCCATCCCCTCATATCACTCTAAACCTGACCAGTACTATATACCTAGGTTCTAGTTTCTGTTGTAGTCCTAGTTCTTCAGGCTGGAACTCTAGTACCTATACAGACTGGTACTGGACCTTGTATCAAAGAACCCAATAGACTAGTCTTTTTTTTTAAACATAAAAATTGCACATTACTGAAAAAAAATTTCAAAATGGCAACAAATCAAATCAGTGCTTTTCTGGGTTTCAGATCTCCAAATTTATAGACTCTCTTTAATTTTTTCTGCCTGATTCATCAAAGATTGTACATGAGCTTTCAGTAGGTAGTGGCATTCAAAAATGTTTCTACCTTCATATTTTGTTTGTAGCTAGCTGAATTTTGGCTGAATCATCTTTAACTTGTGCTAGCCTACATAGCAAATTTGGAGGGGGGAGAAAAAAACGTGAACTAAAAAGGGTTATGACCTGAGGCAATACCAGCCTAGTACAGGTACGTACTTGGTAGGGACTTCAGGTAATACCAGTTGAATACCAGGGCTATATCAATCTCAATATCAAGTATATACTTACCACATATGAGTCAAAAACCAGTCTTGGAGCCTAGTACCAAGACCAGGCTGGTATGCAAGTGTTTTCTTTATATCTGATACCAGCACCATGCTGGTATGGAAAATGGTATGAAAAATGTTTCTTCTTCTTCTTCGCCTTCAAGGTTCCATACTGGTCAGTCAGTACGAGCTGGTATGTTGAAAAGTTGATACCCATGAAACAATGGAATCAGCACATTGTGTAGGTTATATATATATATATATGAGCATATCTAGCTAGCCACACCCCAGAATATGGAAAGCAAGCAAACCTACCAAGATCAGAACTCAAGCCAGAACTCAAGAAGAAACACACACAATATGGGATCGATGATTCAATTTATAGCCCATGCAGGGAACTAGGTGTGGCACCAGAGAGAGTCCCAGTGAGCAAAACAATCGAGCATAAAGCCCACACCTTGTGCACCTCATTTTTATTTATGTGCAAATTGATCTAGATCAATTGACTCAACTTAAGAACAAGTAAAGCTTACCAGACAATGAAGTTGAGAGTTCTATGAACATTCCTAAAATGCCTTGCATGAAAAAAAAAAATCGCAAAAAAAGTTCTATGAAGTGTTATGTGCCCTCTTTGTGAGCAAACAACAATTATGCATGCTTCACAACTAAAATTGAATCATGCACTACTATAAAACCAACAAAAAATCAAGTTCAACATTCTAGAAACTATGAAGATGCATGTAATTGCATAAGTTTGCCATTTGAACTTCAAGGTGTTGAGAAAAAGCTTTAGAACTTTATAGGTGCCCAAAATGAACTCATGCACACGAACATACTCAATTTAAGCAAAAATTGGGTTTTGGTCCTTGGGTTGATTGCAAGCATAATCAGTGAGGAACTATGATTAGAACTAAACCCCAAATAAATAAAGTACCTATCACATTTTGGGTGTTGAAAATTAAATTTTCAAGTACATCAAACATACAAACAAATAAGTTAAAAAAGCAAGTTCAAGTGTGTTTTAAAGTATAACATTGAACTTCAAAACTTTAAAAGTTACAAAAAAACTGAATTCGAGCTCACAAATGCAGTCAAAAATAAAAACTAAATTAATATGGGGTTGATTATAAGTGCAACAAGTGGGGATCCCCAATTCAAACCTAAAACATTTGAAATACATGTAAAATCTTGGGTGCTAAAAATTAAATCCTCAAATGTATTAAGCACACAAATAAATAAGCTAAAAAATTAAGGTTCAAATGTGCTTCCAAGTCTGTCAATTCAATTCAAGCTTACAATGAAAAAAAGCTTTAGAACTTCAAAGGTTGCAAAAAACAAACTCATACACATAATTATGTCCTTAACTCATCCAAAAGTATAGGGTAATGAGGGGATTTAGTTTTCTCCCCCTCCATCTTTGAATTTCAATAGCATATTACATAATTTTTCTTCCTTTTCTTTTCAAAGGGGGAAAGGTAGTTCAAGATTTAAGGAGAGGAGTTTTGTCCATAACTCATCCAAAAGTATAGGGTAACAAGGGGATTTAGTTTTCTCCCCTTCCATCTTTGAATTTCAATAGCATATTACATAATTTTTCTTCCTTTTCTTTTCAAAGGGGGAAAGGTAGTTCAAGATTTAAGGAGAGGAGTTTTGTCCTTAACTCATCCAAACGGATAGGGTAATGAAGGGATTTAGTTTTCTACCCCTCCATCTCTGAATTTCAATAGCATATTAGTGTTATATACCCCCAATATGAATTTCAAAATTTTCTATACTAATTTCATATTCATTTCACACATATTCATACCTTATTTATACCCTACCAAGTGACACCTAAGTTCATATTGAATCCAATTTATATGAGGACCAGTTTAGTACCAAAGAGAATATATATATACAATTACCGGTTAGAATCAACAAGTAAGTTATTTGATACCCTTCTCTGGACCCTGGTTGATAACCATGTCATTTCTCAATAATGTGCCAATATTGGCATGAACCACCTACATGCATCTACACACCTAATAGCAACCTACAAACCTAGCTACCTAAGTACCGACAAGACCTATGTTTACAGGATAGGTTACCAAGTTGAAACCCAATTGTGAATTCAGTTGGGGTTCATCCACACAACTGTGTCCTGGCAGATTTCCAATGCATGGTGCCCTGGTGGGTTGTTGGTATTCGGTTACTTACAAAGTGTCTGGCTGTAGGGCCCCAACTTCCCAGAGCTCTTTCACCTTTTTCCTTTTCTTAAAAAGCTTCATCATCAAAGCATTTTGTGTTGTCTTTGTGGAGAGAGAGAAAGAGAGAGAGAGAGAGAGAGAGAGAGAGAGAGAGAGGCAACCTGCAAAGTCAGTACAATAGAGAGCTGCTAACAAGCACCCTGGCCTTCCTTCCTGGACAGAAAACTTCAGAAGTTTCAAGTGTGGAGCATCTTTGGGTTTCTCCTGGAAACAAAGAAGCAGGTCTGGAAGTTGAAGGGCTGGTGGGCCTCCCTGTCAAAAGCTGAGTGAGAACTTACTGCACATTCAATTAACTAAGGTAGAGTATTTTCCAAAGGACTTGTGGACTAGAGTAAACCACCAGCACCCACCAGCACACCAGTCAGGATGGATGTAGTTTGTGTATAGCAAAACACTTTTTCATTCGTTTTCATGTCCCATAACTAACCTTAGTGGTTAGCTATGTACAAACCGTTCACATGTATCTATATATCCACCTACCCAGTAGCCACCAACTGCCTTAACTACTTACCTACTTACACAGTAACCCT
>Ga0209611_10008016_pt1 | contig 16718 bp, 10 predicted proteins | sample S1TSphgellanicum_3_FD_187693 | JGI IMG/M metagenome (GOLD analysis project Ga0209611, IMG submission 187693) | Host-associated microbial communities from peat moss isolated from Minnesota, USA - S1T2_Fc - Sphagnum magellanicum MG (SPAdes) (version 2) | ecosystem: Host-associated > Plants > Peat...
AGAAGCCAAGGCTTCAGTTGCAAATCCTGAACTTCGAGACATAGGTATTAGTGTGGAGCTCAACCCAGAAACTGGACGGCCCAGGCTTGTGAATGTTAGCAATGCTGAAGGAAATCATTAAGCAGAGACACCTGCCAAATAACTCTTATCTTCTAGGGAAGATAACTCTAATCAATGGCTATGCAATTATCCGGTGCTAGAGAAACATGAAGATTATCTAGGGAAGCAGCACATCCAGAAGTTAGGGAATATCATGTCCTAAGTGAAGGGCCTTAGAATCTCCATACAGCGATTCCACCTGTTCAATTTGTACTGATAGCATTCAAAACAACATCCAATTGTTTTAATATCTACATAATAGGAGGGTGGCTGGTTCCTACCTCATGGAAATTACTGTAGAAAAAGGTCCAGTGGACAAGACTCTGCCTATTGCAAATCACCTGAACCAGGAGTCAATCTAACCCAGGAACCGCAACGGATGTCATATTAATCTTTAGAACCCAAAACCCAGTCATGGCAAATTTTGACCTCTTGAGGGAGCTCAAAGCACTCATACTATCTGCTCGTGTACTACATGCTCTTAGAAGACATTAGCCTATATTGAGCCCAGTCCCATCTGTAGGTATAAAGGTCAAAGAGTTCAAGACATACAAGCTGCAAGTGTCTGTAAACTTACTACCATGACTGCTTTTGGAGACAGTGAATCCTTTTTACAAACCTCACATTCAAAGATATGTACAGATGTGTCCCCTTAACATATGAAGGTGAATAAAGTTCTAAGAAAATTCCTATTTGCACATTCTAATCAGAGGACAACATAAGACTTCCAATAGAAAGAGAGATTTTTTTTACATGCCTCTTTCAAGGGTGTAGAATGTACTGGTCTGTCATTCTGGAATTGAAGCATCCCAGCTCTGAGAAAAGAGATTGTCTTCACCATCAGAACAATGATCTTGGTGGGCTTCTTGCAGAGGAGATCAGGTAATGTCCCTCTTATCCCAGTCTCAATCCCTCAATGAATAACTTTTTCCAGTGAAAGCTTGAAACTGGGCGGCCTCCTCTTTCTTTTCTTCCTCTTTTTGCCTCCTCCTTCTTAGATACAGGAGCCTGTAACCAATCATCCAGAAAAGCATTTCGTGTATGGAAAGTTAACATTATCTGAATGCTGCAACCTCAGCCCGTGAACTCCAGACACAAACTGCATCCCTTGAACCCAGGAGTGATAAATCACCAAGATTTGGTTTTAGAAAGGTACTGCATGCAATGTGCAACAATTCCAAATCGATCAAACTTGCACAGGCTCTCACTTCAGCATGCACAAGGTTAGTTGGGAAAGGATGAGCAAAAACAAATTATTGTCTCTCAAACTAACATTAAGCAGAAAGAAAATCAAACAGCACTAAAAAATATAACATATCAAAGGATAGAATTGAACCAGGAGTATCACAACCTGACCTGACATAGAGCAGAAGTACGACTGGAACCCAGAGGTAGTTCCCAAGCTCAGAAGAGTAAACATGAACAGAGAATAGAAGGCACAGCATTCCCATGCTTCTCCGGGAAAATTGGGATGCCATAAACTTAGGATATGGGACCACCAACTGAAACAGGAATTTGAGCAATTCCTGTTCAGTAACAGAGACTGAGATTTACTGATACAAGTTTGCTCTTAGCACTTTTTGGTCACTTTTGCAGAACCCGCCTTGGGTATTGAACTGGCCCCATTCTCACTGCCAGAGCGAAAAACAAGCTTGCCTGCAGGCCTTTGTGAGTTATGGGTGGCACTGGTGTGCTTGCAGAGCCTCTTGGTGCTGTATTACTGTTGGCTGTATTACTGTTTGCTGTTTGTGAGGGTGCTTGGAAGGCTTCCCATCTAACCACTTCCCAGTCCCAGTGAAAGAACTGAACTTTGGCTCTTCAACCTGAGGAGCAGCAGCTTGAATTCATCAACCAAACAGGTCGTGAGCACGGAATTATCCCTATATTCATCCATGTAAGAGGCAATGATGAGTAAAGACTTGCTTCAAGTGACATGTATCAGATCATGCAAGAGAAAACAGACCTGATGATGTGGAAACAGGAGCAGGTGGTGGCGGTAAGCACTCAGGCTCTTGGGGGTAGTCCAGTGGGGGTGCAAAGTCCACCTCACAGTCAGTCTCAATCATAGAGATGGCTGGAGCAGGTTTTGATTCAATGATGTCAATGTTGTACTTCTTGTTTTTATAGGCCACCATGATATTGTCACCCACTGTTAGAAACGAAAAGTTTTGCAAAGTTATCTCCAAGCTGTTGTGCATGGCATGGAGGTTAGAAAGTGTTGTGAAAGATTAAGCTTTATAGTTGAAATATGAATGCAAAAAGCCACTCTGGACTTCACCATCAATTAACGTGTCTGAACAGCTATAGGATTCACAGGGTTGAGCAGGTAGTAGGGTTTCTCTGTGCAGATTCTTCACACCAGGTTGTGGGGCAGCAAGGTTTGGATCAAAGATGAACACACAATTTGTAATGTCTGCTGGATCAAGTGCTGGAACTTTCCACTTGACAGAGGGATCAACTCCATGTCAGTAACGAGTCCAGAAGTCTTTTGGTGGTTTCATGTAGTCGATTGCCATTATCACTAAGGCCAAAGTGAGACCCTGAATGCATGCCATCTCTCTTTCCCAAAAAAACCAGCTGAAATGAGGGTCAAAAATGAAATAAGAAATTCATTTGTACAGATGGTAATGCACACCTACACAGCCTTTGGATTTGAGATATCCAGGAAGTCCTTCATATGCAGTTCCAATTTCACAAAGATGCCTTTGGGAAGTGTAGCACTCCTCACCTGGACAATGTCCCTTTCTCGTAGCAATATGTTTTGCATTATCTGTAACCCAGATTCTCCTCAAATTTTCATAGAGATGTCACTTTCTAAGTCACCCTCTCAAAACAAACTCGTTCTTCTCTGTTTCTTATGGAGACTCATCTACCATTTGTCCAATGATATTAAATCATGTTCTATGGTCTAACCCAATCCAGATTTGCTAACAGACAAAATGAGCTGGTGACTCTGCTGAAGTTCCTGGAAAACTCTTTACAACTCTCTGTTTATTCATCAGATCTCTGTTGAAAAAGAACACAGAGATACAGATGAGAAAAACTTTGTTGGGCAAAGGAAACACACCCAATATGGCATGTAAATCATGCCTTCTTCTGCAACAAACTCCAGCAGTCCACAGTGACTGGTGCAGGAGGTTGAAGCATAGTGCACCTCAAACAGCACTATGCTTCAACCTACCTTGGGTAATCAACTTGTAATGATGCTGCATTGCAAGTCCGTACCAATCCAGATCCAACTTTCTGTCTATCATGACACACTTTGCAACAGTCTTGCAATGGATGAACTGAATACACCCTCCCCTAACACTGGATCTCCACTGGGGCATATAGATAATGATGGAATGACAAGAAATCTTGACCAGAACTCCTTAACAATAAGTGGCGAAATTGGACAACATCACACTCTTCTGAAACAAGGAAATGCTAACTTGCACTCAGATATCCAATCAGGTAAATCCTAATTGCAAGCTTTCAGATAAAATCTTCAAACTGCTGGAGTCTTGACAATGAAATGTATGAATCTGGTTCCATGGAGAATCTCCACCAAATCGTGTAACATAACAAAATAAATGTTGTGTCTTTTCCAGCTTGTGAGTACCATAATCATCATCATCCTCTTCACTGGGAATGGCAGTGGGTACAATTAAATATATGATAATATGCTCACACCTCGGGCAAAATTTTGGAAAAGCAGATCAGAGATACATACTCAAGCGATCAAGAGCTGAAGGAGGCATGACCGCTGAAGTGCAACCACAGCCACCAATCACCAAATAGAACATTGAAAACACATCCATTAGCTCCCTCTATCACAAAGTGGAGATCAATTCCAGACAAACATCTTTCCTTCCATTGACCTCAATTCATCACAAAAGTCTTATACAGTTGTGCATCTCATACCTTTATCTCCATTTTCAAGATGTGGCTGTCACCTACATTCCAAGGACAGGTGTTCTGATCCTCCAATAAGCAAAGCACAGGACATAAGAGAAATGATCTTTCCAAACTAGATGTAGAGAACATGCCAAGGTGAAATCAGATACAGTTTAGGGGTTCATGAATGACCTTGTCTATGAATGAGGCTGAGGGTAGCATCAGTAGTTCTGCTCAAATGGTGCCGAGGGGTATAACATTCCACACCCTCCATAAAACTTCACATCAAGTAGCCAACGAAGGCATACAAAGTTAGAAATCTTGTGCAAGCAATCTTCTACATATTCTTTTGTCCCCATACAAACAATGTCATGCACACCTTTAATACATAAGCTCTTGCAAAGCACCAAACACTACTAACATCAACTATCCTTAAGAACAGAACGCATACAGAAGTGAAACCCTAGAAGATAGACACAGCCAAATACCGCAATTCCATGCAAATCACAATATTTACTCCAACAAAATTTGCTTTATCAAGGCAATGCTATTGACAAAACTGGGGGAAATCTTTGGCTGTTTTTTTGACAAAATGTATCAATATCAATGATAGGTATAATAGCTCAAGCATAAAATGGTCGTCAAATTTTGATGGCAATTTCTTGCAACATGACCCATCCTATTAAAAAGTTCAAAAAGGTTGGGAAGGGATAAATATGATTTTCCCTACTTTGACAGTTCATGGGGTAACTTTGTCACATTGAGGAATGGTATCATTGAAGTATATGTATCAAAATGGAGTGTGTCATGACATTTTCATTAGTATCTTGCCTCTAAGACAATTGTGGCATGAGATTTTCATTAATGTTTTATAACATGATACAACATGACATAAGGTGGGGGTTTTTATTTGATCATGAGCATGCAATGTTTTGTTTTGTCAAATTTGTGTTGTAGGCAAAGTGATGATGATACTTAAGAAGTTTTTACACAACTTGGGCTTCACATTGCTACGCACTACCAACAACGATCACTTGATGGAAAAAATGCATTGATTTTGCGAAAATTAAATTCCATTTGAATGAAAATATTGAATGGCATTATTTGTAACTTGAATTGAATTCAAATTCTTAAATTGATTGAATTGAAGAAAAATGGGATGCAAATTAGTGTAAAAGGTATTGAAAAATGTTCATGACTATGGTGTTCTAAAAGAACTTTGAAATGACATGTATGAAAAGGCACGTGCTTTTCATTCCTCTTTATTTGAGAATTAGCCAACATTTTCTAATTTTAAATTGTCATCCTAAAGGACAACTTATGAAATTCAAATTTAATCTACTTATACTAGCTCTAATGAGTCATAGTCATTGAATTTGTTTTTAATAATAACAATTGTTTCAATTACTAAAAACTTTTTATGGGTCAAAAATATTTTCACTATTGAAATAAAATTATTCAAATTAATCACATGCCTATAATTGAGAGGAAACTCTTTAAATTTTATGTTCAAAATCAAATAAAAGCTTGTGCACCTCGCAAAGTTCAATCTAAATTTGTAATATTTAAGCTTTAAGTGCATTTGAAATGATGTCACTTGGCTTTGTGGATAACTTGGATAATGATAAAATGATCATGGAAAGGAATAATGGTTATGTATAGAATATACATATATGAAGTTTAACATGTAGGCACATTTGGCCATGTAGAATCATACATTGTTGACCATTGTATTATTGAGGACCAAGGGAACTTAAGATTGTGTAATAAATATGTAAAGACAACAAGATGGATTGTGTCGAACACTATGTCGGTGTCTATAACCATTGTTGTCAACATTCATAAACAAAACAACACAACATTTCATAAACTTAATACATTTATCTAAAACCAAAAAAAAAACTCACTTGCAACAAATAAGAATTCAAGCCCAAAACATAAAAAACATAACACAAATTCCATGTGTAATGAAAAGTTACATAAACAAAACAAAACTTGCAAAACATAACAACTATGCTTTAGAATCTCAAAAGTGACTTGAGACCACTCACAAAGGGATTATATTTCAAACATGAAATGTTTGGAAACACATTCCCACTAAAACCAAATCCAACCCCAATTACTATAAATTACTTGTGGTAACTATTACCATGTGAATGGCATAGATTCAACAAGGTAGGATGATGATGGTTGATTAGTTGGACATGATTAAAACATTTAATTAGTTTGATTTTTAAATTACTTTTGGAGGGAAAAGATTTAGGATGTAGTTATGAAATTTGATGAAGGTTGTAAGCTTGTTTATTTTACACACACATAAACTTAAAGAGTTGTTGTAGATAGAATAGAAATACAGTATGTAGTTTAGAGTTCTATTGGGTTGTGAATCATGCATTTTCCTGTTTTTCATTTTGGATTTTTACATTTTATAGTATAGATGTTTGATATGTTCAATTCTAAGTAAAGATAGTAGTAGAATATTTATGAGGACACAATGAGTCTACTCTAAAATTGTTATTTTTTCTAAATGAACCATGAAACCCTAATCATAAATTTTGATTATTGAGGACAATATGTGGGAAATTTTAAAAATAACTATAATAAAAATGGTGTGAATATAATCTTTAAAGGAATTAGAATGAGTAGAACCAAAAATTGTATGTGTTATAAGTACTATTGAGAGTACAATATGCATTGTTTTGTTAATAGGTAGAGAGTGATTTAAAATAAAATCTGCACCTACCATTTGGTGACCATCTTGAAAACAAATTTTTTTCCTAAAGTAAAAATGAAAAAAATATCGTGAGAAGTTTGGAATTATTGAAAAAATTGCTTTCTATAGATGTTCAAATTTGGAAGAAGATATATTGATATTTTAAATCTTGATTTTTAAATTTTTTTGAAGTAGAAGACAAAGGTCTAAGTGGTGAAAATTATAAGGATTCAAGTCAAAAGTATACTAGAAGTTGAAGGAAATTGAAGATAGATAGAACAATATGAATTAGATGAATTTGAAGTTTGTAAAAACATATGGATTAAGAAACCATGCGCCAAAATATGAATTCAAATCTTGAAAAAAATTGGGATACAAAACAAAAAGTGTATGAAACACCAAATCAAATTACCATTTTGGAACCACAAAGTTTACAAATAGAAGAACGACCTACAAGACATTTTTTTAATTGAAGTCACAGCAAAAAAGAAAAGTGCATCAAAATAGGGAGTCCATAGAGACATATGCCTTAGTTATAGAAGGTGATTTCTAGTGAGGATAATTTAATATGATGTATACCCAAGAGAAGGGGTTATCCATGCTTTCCAAGCACCATATGACGTTTAATAACATTGGGAAGAAAGAAATCCAAGGGATGAATTTTAAATGGTAAACCCTGAAAATTCTTCAAGTCCAAAATCTATGAATAGTTGGAGGAGTGATTAGAATAGGTGCACAAACATACCATTTGTGTACCAATTAGCATCATCAAACTATCATGAACCAATAGAAAACTAGGACATGGAAAATAACTACAATCCCAACATTCCAAAGTGGGCAAATGCGAATTACCTATGAATGTATGTGTATGATGATGCACAAGTGAATGTTTTGGAGGAGGCATTACCATTTCAAATGGACCATAGAAGTAGAGGAATTAAAAGAAAAAGAATGAATCTAAAACGTAAAAATTATGATTTGTGGATTCAGCCAGGTTGGTTCAAACTTTTTCCAAAATCTATGCCTTCTATGGAGTTAAAGGACATATGATCATAGAATGTCCATAGATTGATAATGAATGAAGGATGGATTTGTTAGACAATGTGGGACAATAGATGTTGGACATAGACTTTGTAGAACAACCATAGTTGAAAGAACAAATTCAAAACAATTTTAAAAAAAGGATGCATGAAATTGTTTTGGGTGAAGGACATTTTATACAAAACAAATTAGGGATCTGTAATTTTCCCAGTGTGAATAGAGCAAAACCATTTTTTGTAATATATATGCCATAGAAAGTACAAATGAATACTGTATAGTTGGAGGTTAGGTCATCTAAAGAATCAACACCATCATCAAGAATGCTCATAATGATGAGTGGGATACCGATTATACCAATTATTGTTTCATAAGAACAACAAATTAAATTTGTGATGCTAGATATAGCTACAATAACTTATAAACTTAAACAAGAATTTGAACCATCAAGAAGAAGGAAACAATATAAGAATGGTAAAGGTACATACCAAGTACTAGCGAGTACTCAACTTGGACAAAAAGCATACCAAAATCATGGAGTTTCAATTAAAGTAACATTGCCTATTTCAACACCTCAAATAATTTACAAAACACTAATTATGACAATATAAGCAAACAAATATGTGGGATGGTCACCATCGATTCCAATAAATTGTGAAGGATAGAAAACCAAATCAATGGTGAATCCTAGAGCAAGTGTTCCAATGGCCATACCATATCCAAATTATAATAAATATGCAAATCCAAATGCTCATGTGAGGGTATGTAATGTAGTTGTAAGAGCAAATGGAAAAAAATCTAAAGAATACATAATTAATGCATTCAATTATACATTAAGAAAGATGGTATTAGATTGGTGCCGTAGTTACATGTCAAAATTTCCTAATTATATTTTTTTAAACTAAGGAAAATGTTTTATAAACGTTATCAAAAAATTCATAATGATAAACAACTTTACATGGAGCTCAAGAATATAGAGCAGGGAAAAACTAAATGGGTCGAGGTGTGCTATGAGCACATACAAGAATTGACTCATGGATTACAAACACCAACCACATACAATTTTTTAACCATTGTGTTTTGGGTTGAATTACAATCCTAGTTGAAGATTGCAACTACATGAATGATGAGGACCACATTACAATTGCATAAGGAGGTAGCTTTGTTATGTGAAGAACGAATGACACTTGTAGAAGCCCAAAGTGCATTGTTAATACCACATATCAACAAACTTGTAGCAACATTGAAACCATAGATGGAAACATGAAAGATTGGTAAACATTCCACAAATTGTGGTTGAGATAACCATAATGTAGACATGTGTAGAGTAAATTAAAAAGAGGAACCAATTGTAACAACAATAAAGGCTACCACTCAAATTCAGAAGGTTCAAATGAATGGCTCATGTGCATGCCATATCTTTGGTTTGAATGGGCACAAGATGACAAATTGTCCAAAATTTGCAAAGATGCAAAAAATGTTCCAAGGAAAAATTGCATCAACCTCTAATAAAACAATAGTGGTTAATGTAAAAATAATAATTACATAGGTGAATGTAGTAGATGTTAATGTTGATATTAAAAACAAGATTACAAAGGAACAAGTGTTCTAAGATAGAGAACCAAGGAAGAACAAAAGTACTATAGATTGAGAGAAGGAGGAGAATTTTTTAAAAACAATGGTAGACAATATAACAATTGTAAAACCTGCACAAACTACAAGCGAAGGCTTTTTCTACATCAATGGAAGGATGAAACACAATATGGCTTGGTATGCCCAATATAACACCTTCTATACACTATCAGAAATTAGCCAAAATGTAACCACTCTATCTACGATTACATGCGATTATTAGTTATTTGCAACTACATTTAGACATTTTTGCAACTATTTCTTGTGTTGGTCATATTTATGACTACAATGCAACTAGTTTGCGACTATTTTAGTGTTCATCCTTCCATGTGAACAACATTTAGTTTAGTTTTCATCTAAGAAGAATAATTTATGTCCCATTAATCGCAAATGTGACCAAATTAGTTATAACCCTATGAGTATACAAAGGTGCATTTTGTGAATTCTAAAGAATATACTTCAATGTATTAAGATTTATAAATTTATATTTTGAATTTAGATGAACAACCATATTAAATGTGTATTCAAGTATTATTATTAGCATAAATGGCTTTGATATTATAGTAGTGTATATTTTGAATATATTAAAATTTTATGTGAAATATTTGCTAAATATATTATGCCCATATTACAAGTTTATCTAATCCATATTATGATTGGTCATACTATTGCTGTTCATAATGGGCGGGAACATTTACCTATTTATATAATAGATCGTATGGTAGACCACAAATTGGGAGAATTCCAAACTAAATATTCAGGTATAAAATTTTGGTTATTTTATGTTGCTTCCTATCTGAATTTATTAACCTCTTCATTACAATTAAGATATTTATAGCTCCTACATAAAAGAGGATTTGCGCAGTAGCTACAAAATCGGCATTCAAAGCAAGATGTTTTTCTTCACCAATCAAACAATACATAAATAAAAACAAAGTATTGGTTTTTTAAAAACCTGCCTTTATTAAAGCCTTCATTTTTATATTTATTTTAATGCAATCCTTTGCCTTAATCCACTTGGCCATATCGCCTCCCTAATACTTTTAAAAATTATTACAAATGAAATTTATTATATATATTACATGTGATAAAAATCTAAATTTCAATATTATCTGACTAAAATTTTAATGGTAATGTATTATTACATAATGATCATAGTGATGATTGTAATGATGATGATGATATTATAATGATAGGAAAAATAATTATGTAATTATTTAATTAATTATTTCAAACATAATATATTATTATATTATTATTAAACCATTTTCAAATGACTAATTTATTTATTAGGAATTAATTTTTATTTATTAAATTTGAAATTTAATTATAATAAATCATGATAGCTTTAATAAGTGACATAATAGTTAATAGTAACAATAAATAAATAAAATAAAATAGCTAACTTAGACTAACTATAAATTACATTATTATTATTATTATTATTATTATTATTATTAATCAATTATGAAGTATTATTAGATTAATATAATAATTACTATGAAATATTAATACATAGTTTAAAATTTTAATATTTCAAATTTATAATTGATATTTATTAATTATTAAAAATTAAATGATTATAATCAATTACTGATATATATTTTCATTTTATTGCAATATTAAATCGTTTATTTTCAGTTTTATTATTTATAATAATTACTGTATTAGTTAGAATGAAATTATAATAAATTATTATACAAATGCAGAAATTATTTTTGGAGAAAAAAAATAGTTATTAAAAATATAAAACATTTATTGTTATAGTTCATAAATAGCTTCAATGAGTGAATTAATAATATGAATAATAAAAATAAAATAGTTAACCTTGGCTACCAACTAACTATAATAATAATTTAATTAATGTCATTGTTACTATTAAATATTAACATTTATATTTATTATTAACTATATAATTGAGAATAATAATGGGAATAATTATAATAAATTAGTTAGCCTAGGCTAAGTTTTAATTATATTATTAGATATAAAAAAACTAGTACTCAATATTTATAATTAATATTTAATAATTTTTAAATACTGAATATTTCAGTTATTATATTATATTATTTTATTATGAAATAATAATTTATTAGTTATTAGTTATTAGCTAATTATTTCAATATTAGCCAATTACTAGTTAAATTGGTTGATAGATTATTATAGTTAATATAAATTTTAAATTAAATATTATTATTGTTTATCTAGCTAATAAATTAAGTAATGTTTAATAATAAATAATATAATATAATTAATTCATTAATCATAAGATATTGATGATTATTACTAAAATTAATTAGTTAATTGGATAGTTTATAAAGTGAATTAGTTAGTTCTTAGTTTAGTTTGTAATTAATTAATTAGCAAGTTTATTAATTTATTTTTCTATATTATATTCATTAAATAATTATTCATTTTAATAGTTAATTGGGTAGTTAATTAATTAGCTAGTTTATTTTGACTTACGTACTTAATTATATACTTTTCAAGATGATAATGAAAGCCAAAATATATGGGATTTTTTTTTAGTTGCAAGTAGTTTGCAACTAAAAATGTTTAGTTGCAAATGAATTATAACTAAAATTTTTATCTCATATGTTTTAGCTTTCATTCTCATCGTGACAAGTATATAAACAAGGTGTTTTGTCTTACATTTTTCATATTTAAAAAGATGGGCATATGGGATGAATCAATAAAAATGACTTAACCCAAAATTAAATATAAATATTCATGTATTTACACCTAACTACCTACTTCCCTAACTTACCTACTTACTTTCCACCTACCTATTTACTTAAGTAAATATTTGGCATGTGTAGGTAAATAAGTCCTATTTAGATAGGTGTTTATCCTAAATGGGTAGGTAGGTATATATGTAGGTAGGTACTTACTTGAACTTACATACTTAAATATTGATTTAAATTTAATTTGGAAAATTTCAAATAATATACCACGTGGCAAATTTCTATTGCACCACATGTCACAATCTAAACCATCTAAACATAAAAATTGAATTTCTTAGATTATTTCAAAATATGATAAAAAAATTTAATTATTAAAAGTTGGGACACATGGCACCACATAACTTGTTCCTATTATTCACCAAAAAAGTTGCATCTTAGTTGCAAGCAACGATACATATATGACCAGTCAAAGGATGAAGGCATATTTTGTTGATTTTTTCTTTCATCCAAAATTCGTTGTCATTTACAATTAATGTCAATGCGACTTGTCCAATGCAACTATTAACATTTTGGTTGCAAATGTTGTTTACAACTAAAAATTAATCGCATGGACCAGTTGCAAAATGACCATTTTTTACAAGTGATAGAAATTCCAAAACCTCAGGAATCTATAGTTTCACATAATAAGTTGATATCGGTAGAAGAAATATTTCAAGATATTAGTAAATAGATGTTGGAAACTAGTTGTACTTTGAACTTGGGGTAGTTACTGAAGATGGTTCCAAAATTGAACAGATATTTGTGGGAGAAAATGAAAGCATATAAACCACAAAATGTAGCAAAAACGATTACAAAACAAATAGTCCCATCTATGTACCATAAGTAGCAACAATAGATGTAACTATTGATAACCATATGGTGGTTATTCAAATATAAAATAGGAAAAATATTATAAAAGATGTTTTGTTAAATGACAAATCTAGAATTAACATCATTACAAAATAATTAATACTGAGGTTGGGGTTGCCAAAGCCTAAACTTGTACCGTGTAAGTGGCAGTGTGTGAAACATATTCATTTTTGGATGGTTATTTTGGGTATCATCAAATATCCATAGCTCCAAAAGATAGATACAAGGTCCAATGTTTGTCATAGATTAAGGAACATTTATTTGGAGGGTGATGCCTTTTAGAATGAAAAATGGACCTCCAACATTTCAAAAAACTGTGACAAAGGCATTCAAAGAATATTTGGACAGTTTCATGAAGATATTCCTAGATGATTTCACAATATATAATGACATGGAGACTCATTTGCAAAAATTCAAATTATGTCTTCATAAATGCAGGGAGTACCACATCAATTTAAACCTAGAAAAATGTGTTTTTATGGTATTTTAAAAAGTAATTATAGGATTTATTGTTTCAAAAAAAGGTAAGCTACCTAATGCAAAGAAAATACATGCAATAGTGAACATGTTAACACCACAAAATTCACTATAGATTCAAGTATTCAATGGCATGGCATATACAAATGTTTTATCAATAATTTTGCAACAATTATGGATCTAATTACTAAGTTCACAAGGAAAATAAAAAGTTTTTTGTGGACAAAGGAGTGTTAGAAAGCTTGGGAGCTTATAAAACAAAAATACATTGAAACACGATTTTAATACCATCGAATTGGGATGTGGAGTTCCATGTTCACACACATGCATCATTGTTGGTTGTGGGAGCTTTATTGGCACAAAATATCAAATGGAAGAGATATCAACTAGTAGTGTATGTTTTCAAACTTTTTAATAATGTAAAACAAAATTATTGTAGCATAAAAGTAGGAGCCTTAACTATGGTCTTTGCATTACATAAATTCAAGCATTATCTATTGGAAAATAAAATTGTGTTTTATGTAGATCATATGGCTTTAATTTATTTAGTAAACAAACCACACGTCTCAAGGATAATAGTTAGGTGGTTAATATTGTTTTTGGAATATGACTTCATCACACGCATTGCACTTTAATATCACATCAAAAAAAATGTTTTAGATGCCAAATCTGGGTTTATGGAAAATTTACTTTTGAGGGGCTTCATAGTGTCATAATCCAAAAATTCAAATTCCAAAAAATGTGTATAAAGATGCATAATGGCTCAAACATTAGTAACACATCATTTGAAACAATTGATTTGGAAAATGTGTAATATTAGCCAAAGTAATAAATTTGCAGTAAATAAATAAATTAATGAAAGTAATAACATACCTTTAAAATAACCATATATGTTTTATTTAATATGATAAGTACCTCCCAAAATTTATGGCATGACTAAAAAGAAAAAGATTCCAAATCTACTTTTACTTGCCAATAGAGACAACCAATTGGCCAACTTTATTTTGTTTACACCTTTCATACTTTTAAAAATATTTTTGTGCCATTTTGAAAATGGTTTGGAAAGCCATATTTTAAGTTCCTTGTGACATTTATAATTTTTTGAAATTAATAAATCAATGGCCCATCATTACAAATTTCAAAAATTGTGAATCCATATTTGCACATTTTGTGTATTATCACATTGCATGCCATACAATTTTTAAAAATCCCATTTGAATTTTTTTGGTATTTTTTTGATATAATTTTTATTTCTTTCAAAGGTAAACGTAGTTAAAATCATTACATTGAATCCCTTTTACATAATTTTGTAAAAAATGCATGCATAATATGCTTTAACTTGCATAGATGTAGAAAAAAATACCTTGTTACAAAATTTTATGGACATTGTAATCTATAATTACCCTTGACAAATCCAATGATGGACATTTTGAATGGTCAAATTTGACAACAAAATTTGATAATAAAAATAAAAAATAAAAAATAATAGTTTGATGGCTAGAATAATCATTTTGTATTTATTGATGAGTAGTTCAAAAAATTGGCCATAAATATGTAAGTTGTATGTAGGTAGGTCATAGGTAAACATGTTGGTAATTAAGTAAATAAGTAACATTATTACAAAAATATGTTTTTAATTGGATTTTCTAATAAAAATACCCAAAATGACATGTGTCAAAAAAATCGCCATGTCAATAGGAAAAGTTGATTTAGACTTATCATTATGATTGGGTGGTTTTTTTTATTAGCAAAATATGACACTATTTGACTAACAAATAATGGACCATTTGACTAGTTGAATTTGTACTTAAATTTAAGTCATTTCATTTTTGAATTATTGTTATTATCATTTAGGTACATGGATAGTAAATTGGTTTAAGTAGGTCATAAAAAATAGCCAAATAAGTAGGTGGTAAGCCAAACCTAACCTACTTAGTTATTTTAATCAAACGTCCCTACCTAGTCCCCTGGTCCCTTGGGCATGCACATAGGTTACAAGCATAAAGAATTGAACCCCACCTTCATAATGATAAACCAAATCCTTACCAAAGGATTACATTTTCAAAAGGTGACAATTTTTGTCAAGTTTCTTATTTCACATGTTTATTTCACATCACTATTTATGTAAGTAAGTAAAAAAGTTAAGGAATTAGTAAGTAGGTTGGTCGATAGGTTGCAAGATGATAGGTGTGTAAATGAAGTAGGAGGTAAATAGGTAGGTAAACCTAGTGTTGAACGTAGATTTAACCAAAACTTGTATTTTACTAATATTTTACCAAAATCGGTTTTTCCTTATTGAATTTTCCCTACCAAATTTCCTTTACTAAATTTATTCTACTAAAAACTTTTTTATCGAAACTGATGTGTAACACTAATTTACACTATGTATATTTAGGACCAATTTTTTGGGATTAAGCTAATTACTTGTTCCATTGTTTCTGACTTCTTTCTTGGAGGTACTTAAGGTTTTATCCCTTTTGTCGACTATACAATAGAATACGTTTTGAAATAAAAATATTTTTTTCATGCCTACTTTTGTATGTAAAATTCTATGTGTAATTGTTTTCCTTTGTATGTTTAGAATCTTTTGACTTTTTGTATGCAAATATTTTTCCTTGCATGTTCACTTCAAACTTGTTTATGTAGAAAGCTTATGAAGTTGCCCTACTAAGATTGGACATGTCGCAACCCTACTTTGAGAGAGTGGGAGGATGAAACTCACACTTTCGAAATTGGGACTTGGGAGTCCTCCGGGACTCCCAAAATTTAGAATTTAATTGCAGGGGTCAAAACATTTTGCATTGGGGTGTTCTTTATATCATTAGAAAGCTATTGAAGTGTAGATGTCGAAAATGGGCTCGTATGGGCAATTTGAATATTTTCAACACAAGTTATGGCAAAAAGAAGGGTCGGGAGTCAAATTGGCAGTTTAACTCCCGACCATTAAAAGTCAGGAATCGACCCAACCTTGGTGCGTGCAGGTGGAGTGTGATACATTGTTGGAAATCTTTCAAGGAGAGCTACAAGTTCGTTATAGACCTCACCCCAATCAGAGGTCTGAGCAAAGAATTATGACCTCGCAAAGTCCTCGGAGTCCAAACCGAGATAGTTTCAGGACTCCTCATTGGGAATCTCGGGACAAAAAGCCATTGGGATGTAGGTGTCGCGGAGAGACACAGAGAATACTATATGGGGGAAGGTGGTGGCTTCCCCCGAATCTAAGCCATGGTGAGTCTTGTGAGTCTAGAATTGCCTGTGGCTTGTCCTAGCACTAAAGGTGCTCTAGAAAA
>Ga0209611_10008020_pt1 | contig 16715 bp, 11 predicted proteins | sample S1TSphgellanicum_3_FD_187693 | JGI IMG/M metagenome (GOLD analysis project Ga0209611, IMG submission 187693) | Host-associated microbial communities from peat moss isolated from Minnesota, USA - S1T2_Fc - Sphagnum magellanicum MG (SPAdes) (version 2) | ecosystem: Host-associated > Plants > Peat...
GGTGTTTCTGCCCGGTGCCTAAAAAAAAGGAACAAGATTAGGCTCTGGTTTACTCAGTGGGCAGGCTGCCCCCCTGTCTCAAAAAGTGAATGCTCCCAACACAAAAGTTAAAAATACGGGTGAAATTCTGGCCTAGTAAATTTTTGGAGGTAAGTTTTTCACTTGTACAAATACGGTGTTCGCTACAAAACTTTGCACGTGTACAAATACGGTGTTCTAAATCTGCACTGCATGGTTATATACGAGAACCGCCTTGAGAACCGCCGGTTGTTTGGCGCCATTTGGTGCACCACCCAACTTTAGGTGCTTCAAACTCCAAACTGAAACTCCAAGTGTGAGTTCTTGGGGAGTGATTTTTCTCTCAGTTCAGCCCACAAAATCAAGCACACCCATTTGAGCTACAAAGAACTCTTTTTGAGTTACGGAGCCACAATTAATTTATTGAGCATTCTTAAATACTTCAGAGTTGACAGAATCTGTTCAATATCTGAATCAAACATGAGAGAGACGGATCATAGGGTAAACCGGCGGATGACCCAAACACTTAAGCACTTAGCATAGGCTGGATCCAAGGGGAGGGCTCCATTGTTTCTTGTGTCCAAACAAAACTTGAGCCCCTCCTCTTGACACATCTGACACACTAACAATCGTTGAAAATAGATTAAAAATGAGAAAGTTACAGTCCCTCAAAGTACAGGGGGTCAAGAACTCAAAAAAGCAAACCACCAAACACTATGAAGGCCAGTTCTGAAACACCCAAAAAAATTCATTTTATGTTGCTGTTGTTGTTAGAGTTCAAAGATGATTTGTAGAACTTCAGGTGGTGCTCCTATAGCACTTTAAATCGTTTTAAGTGAATAATAAAAAAGAAAGTTATGAGGTTTGAAAGTAAGAGAGGTCAAAATGAAGAAGAATGAAAAAAAAATGCATTTTGCAATTGAAAAAACATATTTTCTTTACTGCTCGTTTTTTTACTGGTCATCCTTTGGCTTTCCATTTCAAAGATGATTTGTAGAGCTTGAGAAGGTGCTCCTATAACATTTTGAATCACTCAAAATGGAGTAGAATTGAGAAAGATCTGCCAACGTGTTTGGTCATAGGCAGGTGATCGGTGATGGGCCAATTTACCCTAGAAAAAATATAAAGCAAATTCTGGCTGAAAATGCTTGTCAAAAGATCACCATTTTAAACCTTGTTCAATAAAACTTAAAACAGGGAAAAAAATAGAGCGTTTGCTCATCAATCCTGACTTGAGAACCTTCTCATAGCCTGAACGTATTGACCTGCATGATGCACCTTAACATGGGGTCCATGACTTGGCACAATTGGCATTCATGGATTTGTTCACTTAAGTTTTGGGTTTTTACATTTGAACATTCATTCTGCTTTTTGCAATGAATGAATCATACCATCATTGTCTGGATTTCACAATTCTTCATTCGCCGGCGACTACTTGTGAATTCCTGCCACGAAGAAAAAAAATGATCAATTCATAACCCATAATTAATTACAGCAAAACAAACTCATTCCAAGTATTGGAATTTCCACCAGTTTGTGTGGGAACTAGATAGAAAGGCAGATGTAGAAGTGAGAGTAGTCTAGAGAGATTGAGAGAACACAACATGCTCAACCTTAAAGAAAGTGGAATGTCCAATGACAACGATGACAGTCTCAGCCCGAGCCAGTAAGAACTGCCTGAAAATGCCCGCTCGCTTCCTCAGTTCTTCTGCAAAACAGGTAGTTTATGATGTTGATTCAGCTATTGAAGAGAGTTCTCAGACTTTTGGGATTTTTTTTGATTGATAGAGAGTATCGGGTACTCTAGAAAGTCCACTAACCCATGGGTTCGGTACTGTGAAACTCCTCCTTCAGTGCATCATTTGGAAATTCAGCAGGGGAGTACCACCAAATTTCTGGAAGTGATTCAAAAGACAGCCATGGAAACTCTGCTGCTAGAACCTGCAAATTGCAATTACACAGTAATATCCCTCAACAACAGCGCATCATATTCTGGAGAAATGAATTTCAGTGGGGACTGAATTCTTCACAAAAAGAGAACAACTCAAAAAGACCTTGGAGAACTACACATCAGCTGAATAAGGATCTTGAGAAACAGGGTTAAATGGTTTGGGAGTGTTTTGCAAAGGAGCAAAAAAAAAGGGTTTTTGCAAGCCAGTATGATTAGGGGCCTTTTTTCTATGGAAGTGTGAACAAACCTTTGGAGGTCGACCAACATCACCTGTGCCAGAAACATGCTCTGTATGAAGAGCTGTAACTTCCACAGGCTCTTTGCCTTCCTGAATATTACAAAGTCCATATAATACATCAGCAATCCACAACGGACAAGGTCATGGGTGGGGATATTAGACAAACATCAACAGTGTGTGAAAAGTATTAGAATACAAACCTGCGCATGAGGAAATGCAATTTGAAGTGTTTGCAATGCACGCCTTAATGGTGATGTCAAAATCTACACTCAAAGTATCCATCCCAACATCCCAGAAGAAAATCAGTTAGTCAACCCAAATTCCACAGTTGTGACACAAGACAATTTCAAAAGCAAGAGCCTCTCTCTCCTCCATACAATTAGTAAATATAAACCCTAAACTCATGCATAGAGGTTTGAACAAGTTTGATGCAAAATCAATCTCCAGTGCCCACCAGTTCAGCCTTCAATGCCGCCATCTTTGCTGATATATTTGAGGCCTGCAAAGAAAATGGAGGATGAGCAAAGTGGTACTCCTCCTCAGACCTCATTAGAAAAGCTAAGATGTGTTAGAGAACTCAAAAGAAAAATCTAGAAAAATTAGAAGGAGCAAGTATGTACCCAAAACCTCTCCAAAACCCTAAATCTAGCAGCCCAAAAACTAGCAGTAAGTATTTACCCTGAATTTTCAGGCAAAGTGTGTAGAACTGGAGAGGGCGGGATGGATGTCTCTCACCTGCTGACGTCCAACTGCGGTGAGATGTATATCAAAATTGCCACTGCCAGTGTACATATTTTGTCCAGGAAAAGTCCATAATGAAGTCTGGCCATGCCGCACTAGATGCACAGTCTGCAATCCAAGTCAAAAAAGGGATTTGTAAAACAGTTGGGAAAAATGGTCATAAACTTTTTAAGATTTCACAAAACAGGGGAGGTCCATGCTATTATATACAGAAGCACCTTTTTAGGTCGATAGAAGAGCGGGAATAGTGACTTTGATTTTGCAACAGCTTCTGTCTTCACTGGCATTTCTAGTATGGTCACTTTTGAAACTCCAGTGCTGGTACATGTTACAGATTCCTTTTTGTTGGTGGTACTAGTTGCACAGTGTGCAATGGCTCCTGCTGAAACTTCTTCTTCTTCTGTTGCATCTTCTGGAATGCATTTGCTTGAAGTTGTTGTTCTTGCTTCTTCCTCTATTTCCTCAGATTTTAGTCTATGGAAAATGATACAACAAGCAATTTTGAGCCACCCCAATTCACAATTGAATATGAAACAAACATGAATTAAGAGCTGCAATTCAGGGTATCAAAATGCCTCAAATTTGGCCATTTGCAGGTCACAGTGGCAACAAGCTTCACACAAAATGCTCAACAGAAAACCAAAGACTGAATCCAATTCATTTATGAGGTCATTCAACAAAGTCGTTGCTGCACTACTACTATTCACTCAAAGATTCAAGTCAGATCCAAGGCGACAAAACTCCAAAATTTTATTCCACAGAATCTACTAGCCCCCAAAATGGAAACTCTGTCACTCTCAAATCACACATTTTCTCTGCAATTTGCAACTTGAAGTCGATCCCCCTAATAACCCTAAAAATCTTATTAAACAGAATCTAGCCCCCAAAAATGCAAACTTTGAAGTCACTCTCAAATTACACATCTTCACTGCGATTTGCAACTTGAGGTCCACTTCCAAAAAACCCTAAATAGTTTTTCAACAGAATCTACTCGCCCCCGAAAAAGCAAACTTTGGAGGCTCAAAAATTACACATTTTCTCACTACAATTTACAACTGTGATAAAAAAAAAACCCAACCGAGTAAATCTTTTGCACTTCCCTGCAGTTCAAAAACTCTAGATCAAACTCTACATCTTCAAGGTCTGTTGCAATCAATCAACAAGGGGGGAAAAAAAAACACCAACAAAGATTCACTACAGAAATATAAAACACAAAACAAACAGGCAAGAAGAAATCTTTTTTACCTGAAACGAGTATCATAATTTTGCACCAACAACAAGTGCGGCACTTTATTTGTGTCGAGATATGAATCCAGACTTCGTTTCATCATGGCTTCCTTGTATGTACCCAACAAAACTCTGGATGTTAGCTTGAGCCCAGGTGCTGTCTAAACCCTAAACCCTAAACCCTAAATCTCTACAACCTTAAACTCCTAAACCCTAAACCCTAAATCTCTACAACCTTAAACTCCTAAACCCTAAACCCTAAATCTCTACAACCTTAAACAAGGTGGTTTTCACGTACCAGTTGACAAAAGTTTTTTCTTTTTTTTTAAAAAATTTCAATTTAAAAAAAATAAAATAATGGTTAATACAAGTTCAATTATTTTCAACTTGAAATTTTTGTTTTAGATTTTTTTTAAAATGATTCAAAAAACATAAAAATAACAAAGACTGGTGTTTTTCCTTCAACATTTCACAATTTTCATAATTTCACAATTTCATCTTGTTTAAATGTGTCTTCAATTTTTTCTAATTCCTCTTCTAAATCTAGATCTCTTTTAATTAACTCTAACAAATTGAAAGGTAATTTATAAATTATTTTTTATTTATAGAAATCAAAATTTTCAGATTGTCTAATTGTAAATGACATCTCCTTAGGATTGTGAGTATGCTCGTTAAAAAATAAAATCCTTTTAATCTCAATTTGTAATCTTACAATGTTTAAGATTTGACAAGCCAAAAAATCCACATGAACAAAACATGGTTTCATATCTTCCCCACCATTGTGTGATATACATTCACATGTTATTTTTAAAAAATTATTCCATAAGTTTTATAATATATATATTATTATTATTATTATTTTAATGTTTGATTAGGGTGCATTTATAGGACTATTGTAATAAAGGATACATCTCATGATTTGAAGATTCTCTCTTTCAACATCTTTCCCATCACTAACACAATAAAAAAACCAACATAATGAATTTTTATTATTACTTTTCCACATTTTTTTTCTTTTTAGCATGCAATTTTTGCAATTTTATTTCCATTTTTTCATTTGCATTTCCTTCTATTCCACTATTTTTTTGTTTGAAGACCTTCTTCCACAACTTTTTCCATGGTTGAAATATATTTCATGTTCACTTTCGATTATCATTACATTTTCATTTCATTCAACATTGTTGCAAGAAAAGTATTCAACAAGTTGAAAAAATTAAAAATATATAAGTTTTGCCAAATGTGGGTTTTTTAAAGTTCAAATTATCTATGCTATATGAAAATTAAACCCTAAGGATATATTACAAGCATTTACAATGACAAATAATTCACTTTTCTCCTGTCTCTTTATCTTAAAAATATGTATCATAGCAAAAACAATTGTGCAAATGTTAAAAAGGCAAAATACTTAAAAAATAAAACTTGCACACAAAAAAACAATGACATGATTAATGTATCAAAAAACCACAAACAAAAGACATAAGTGCAAAAAGAGAAAAAGAAAAAAAGGGAAAATAATAATAATAATAAGCATAATTAACACAAGTATGAAGGACTAGAAAAAAGGGGAATTTTTTTTTAACTAAAATTTTTTTTGAAAAAGAGGAAAAAATATTAAAATATTAAAAACAAAAAAAAACTCAAATCGAAGAAACCATTAAATAAAAAAACAAAAAAGAAAGGAAAATAAATAAATAAATGGAACAAACCATAGAACTTTAAAAAAAAACACAAACAAACAAACAAACAAAAAAAAACCCCTATTGAATGTGAATGGAGAAGTTTGTTGTAATGGAGAGGAACTTTTCCTAAACTTGCAACAAAAGTTCCTTTTAAACTTACAAGAAGAACTCCTCCTAAACCTACATAAAGCAAACTAAGGTGGGAGGTATTGATATGAAGATGAGCAACAACACAACAATATGATAACATGTAATGACCAATGACCAAAAAATGTGTGATGATAGTTTATATAAAGGAAGGTGGCATGGAAAAGAAACTTTTGCTCCCATAATGGCTTTAGAGTTTGCAATGTCATTTTTCCTTCAAATCTTAATTTTTAAATAAGGAATTAAAACCCCACCCTTACGCTTGTTAATATTGAATATATAATACCTTAACCTTGTTATTTATTAATACCTTGATAGGGTATCCTCAAAAAAAAAGACTAATTTTCAAATTACTAGTTTTCAATCCAATGAAAACTTGCAAGTGAGTTTGAAGGCTCGGTATCACCATAGTGATACATGGAAGTATTCAAGATGAAAATGGGCTTGAAACCTTATTCAATTCTCATCTTTTTTTATATACTCATCAACCTAGGACATTCTATATGAAGAGTGCAAATTACCAAAACAAAAAACAAATCCTTCCTTCCAAATATCCTCGATGGAAAACCTTTGTTGTAGGGCTTTCACCCACCAACTCTAAAAAACTTCAATATTGAAATGTCCTATCCTTCAACTACATTAGGATATTTCTTAGAGGTTGTTATGTGCTTGAAAAGACCTAGGGACCACATGAAAACAAAACAAAACAAAACTTGAGAGACATGCAAAATGCTTTTGTATTTCTTGAGGCCCACATGCAAAATGAAAAAGAAAATGAAAGAAAAAAATATGACGATTTGAGTTCAATCTTGGAGAAGGAAGGTGAACCTATATGGTGTTGGAAAAGGTTTAAAAAACTAATAAGGAATGCCTTGGTAACTTAAAAAGTCAAAAATAAGAATTATAATAGACATTTAAAAACCCAATACAAAGAACTTGCCCTTGTAAAGCATTAGTTTTTTAGTAAGTCTTAATAATTGATGACATTCCCTCATTTTAAAGCTTCCTATCATGCCTCCAATTTTTTTTTGCCAAATGGATAGTCCCATCACTTATGGATTCTCCCAATGGCCATCCCCTAATATTAACATAAGAATAGTTCCACACATGTATAGTATGTGGCACTACAAGAATATTTCTCACATCCAAAATTAATTATTTATTTTTACCTAACCTTGTTGGTAAAATTTAATTTGAAACTACAAAAGTTTATTGATTAAAAATAGCAACCCACCAAGACCACTCAAACTATCTAGCCAATCAAAAGCGGGTGTTGAACTTTGTTGTACCTTTTGCCATCCTCAACATCTTATGTAAATTATTGAACAAAAACCATTTTATTAAACCAACCAACATGTTTTGACTTTTTTTTGTCCAAAAATTACTATACGATGCATTAGTGGAGTTGTTTTAACCATAGACTAATTACATGATTGTAAATTTCCAATAAGTGGTTAATGAAAGTAATAGAAGTGCCAAGTTGTGTTTAACCCAAAATCTCTTTCAATCTAGTAAGTCTTTCATGAATTTCAAACTTGTAAAAGGATGGGGTCACCATCCAAACATAGGTGGGCAACACCATTAACCATAAGGGCAACCCCATCATAAATTTCCCATCCCATGATTTCATGATGAAAATTGTGCGAAAACTGTTATCCTATTTATGGTTGAAAATGTGGTTGAAAATGTTTTATCTTATTTATACATGCATCATACATGTCGACATCCATGTGCAAAAAACATGAACCTATGAAATAATAATTTTCATGTGAACTTCAAATGAATCAATGAAACTAATAAGTTTGTGATGGGCCTTTCATTTTGAAAAGAAAAAAATCATGATTATCAATTTGTTCATTCATAGGTTCATACATTTTACACATGAAAATCATGTGTTAAAAACACATTTGACACAAGCATAAATGTGTTGATGGATGAAATACAAACTTATGAATGAACAAATGTTACATGAATTTCACGTCTTTTTATAAATTTATGTGTCAAATGTGTTTTTAATGCACAATATCAGTGCATGAAACGTATGAATCATGAATGAATGAATTTTGCACAATTTCATTGCTACTAAAAAATGCTAAGTTTGTACAATTTATTTCATTGTTTAATATGATATGGTTGTCAAAAGTCTGTGGGGTCAATTTTTGGTCACCAGCTTCACATTTTAATATTCAACATGTTCATCTTATTCATGGATCTTTTGTGTTGTTCCTCTACCTTTAAAGTTCAAATAATTAATGTAGATATTAACTTCACTCCCATCATTTTAAATTGCTGAAAACATATAAGGAACAAAGAAAATATTATGTTTATAAATAAAATGTCATTTAAAAAAAAAAACACATTATGTGATTTCAACATGTTTTGTGTTTTTTCTATGGTTTTTTTTGCCTCTAGAGTTGCAACTTCACTTGTGTTGGATTTATCATGCCTATTTTCCATCTCTTGTGTTTTCATAAAAACTTAGCCATAATTGTTTTCTTAATTTAACTAAATTTGGAAAGCACCTTACATTGAAAAAAATTTGCATGCTATTTAATTTGTGAAAATTATAGGCTTTGGGCTTTAAGGTATAAGATTTAACATATTTTGGTGTGGGGAATTATCATTGCTGATTCCCTCAATTTTGAGGCCAAGCCTTTTTTTGTGTGTAAAATGGTCTTCACTTTTACATTGCACAAGACCTTCCCAATCAAACGTTCCCAAATTTATGGCCCAAGTTGATATTAATGCCTAGAATTACATAATATTTACTATTTTCCTTTAATATTTGAAGGAGTTTCACAAAACATAATTTTCCTCTTAACTTTTAAGGCATCTTGCAAATGTTTATAAATTAATTTCAAAGGTGGGTTCGAACTTCTAAGAAGTAAAACACCAAGTGACATTTCCTAGTGCATATGAAAGGCATTTTATATCTATGAATATGAGTCCTTCTAATAAAGAAAGGGGATAATATGCATAGTCCTTAAGAGTGTGATGGATCTTACCCTTATTTTAGGTGTAAAATCCCTCCCACTTTTAAAGAGCAAATGAAAGAACAAGTCCTTTCCTATGCTTTAAATCTACATATGTTTTGGTTTATGATAATCAAGGCCTTGTATTTTACAATGAGTATTATGGGTGGGGTCATTTTTAAAATGTGAGCTAGATATGATTATTGCCTCATCCTACACCTCTAATTTGAAAAATATCCCCCAACCTAAGGCTTTTACCCTACACATAATCAAGTTCCATTACACCTTCCAAAAGAATGGGAGGTTTATAGTAAGATTCCAAGGAAGTTTGTTTAAAACGATTAACATAATTGATCTGAACAAAATTTGCAAAATACATATGGACAAAGGCATTTATGCAAAGAAGTCTTCCAATGAATCCAACTTTTTTTTGGTAGACATCTTGAATAGGACATTTTAGGTTCAACATGGTTTTCATGTTTTCAAAACATTTTGTTTAAACTTGAAAAACAAGGATAAGCTTAGTGGATGACATGGATGATGGGAGGACAATAGGGATAATAAGATGGTGGGACAATGATTAGGGATGTTGAGATTTTTAGGGCAATTGGGGGTGATTAGGGCATCATGCAACATTGAAGAAATGTTAAAGATGCCAAACAATACCAAGGAAATGCTAGGGCATGCTAGACATCGTTGGAAAGATGTTGAAAGGTATCAAGTTGCAAATGTTTGAGGATGTTAAGAAAAACATTTACCAAGCATCAATGGGACATTAAAAAACATCAAATAACATCATGAGATGCTAAAGGATGTCAAGTAGAACTAGGAAAACTCCAAGGGGTGTTTCCCAATGTCATAAAAACTTTGGGGGATGTTGGAAAAACTCTAAAAGTTGATAGGGGCATCAAAAAAATGTAGGGAAATGTTAGGCAACATTAGGGAAAGGAGGCAGTACATTAGGGAGCACTAAAAACCCATCAAGCATGGCTTGGAAATGCTAAGGGATGGCGGGAAGAGGTATGTCCGAACCCCAAAAAAAACCTTTGGTAAAAATATTTGAATTTAAACACTTAAAATTGTTGAAGATGCATGGAAGGACATTATGTACATCCTTCTTAGCAACCTTGCATTATAAAGAATTTTTTCTTGGAATTTCATTAAAATGAAATTTGAAAAACATTGCTCAGCAAACCTTCAACACTAATATATATATATAATAAATTAATAAATTAATTTCTCTCCAAAAAAAACCTTGTATGGGATGCATGGCATTTTGGTCAATTATGTTATAGATCTAAAGGAATCAATCACAAGAAGATTTAGTCAAATTTGGCTATAGGTTACCTATTTTATTATTAAGTAAGGCAATTTTTTTGTGTTATCATGTTATGATTTCCAAAATTACCTTGCCACGTTTGGTGTCATTATATTTAGGTCTTAATGAGTTTAGGTGCATTGAAGTGGTTTTGTAATGTTTGGACATATGGTGTGAGACTTATTGAATAATGAATATTGTTTTTCATTTAAATCAAATTATTTTAAGGATATTGGAGCATGCTCAAGTGGTACTATTAGAAACCCTTTGATGATTAAGGTTGCACGGAGGTGATTTCATAATTTTTAGACCTAACTTGTTAGAGATATTCAATTTTGATTAATTTTTCATTCATAAATTCAATCAAAATCAAAATTTTATCTTGTAATGGAAATTAAATTTCAAAATTAGGTTCTAAGTGGACTATTAATTTGTTAATTAATTGATTCATTAACAACCTAATGAATTAACTTCATTAAGTCATTAAGTTTGATAATGCATTAATTAATATTAATATATGACTCCAACTATGCAAGTAGTAACGAATAGGGCAAGAAAATGAGTAACAAAGGATTAAGGAGTACAACTCAAAAACAAACAAGATGTTACATCATCCATTATGGTTTGGAGCCCTTTTAAATAATAATAATAATAGAAAAAAGGTACGAACTAGGGAATCTTTTTAATAGTGAAATCTTGTGAAGAGGGATGGTAGAAGGTTTGATTAATATATATATATAAATGATACAAGGATGAGGTGATGTTAAAGGTAAAAAGGTGGCAAAGAAGAGAAAACAAAAAGCAAGTGCCCATGCTTAGGGTTTTGCATTTTGCCATTTGCAACAAAACACAAATTGAATGCTACAAGTGCACACGTATATTGTGTGTGTCAAAGTGTAATGGCAAATTTGGGGATTATTTATTGCTCAATTCCATAGCAAGTGCCTTAAATACAAGTTTTTTTCTTTTGCAATGTCCATGATGAATGTTCATCTTTCCTTGAAATTGTTTTCTTTAAAAGAATATCCTTTTATTTTGAATGTTTAAATTGAAGGTTTTTCCCTTTTTTTTCTTTTTTTTTCTTTTCCTTTGTGCATCTTTTCTTTTAATGTTCATTTGTGTTATTTTTGTAGTTTTTCATTGGATTTGTCTTTCCTTTTTTTTCTATTTTTTGCCTTTTATCTTTCCTTTAGCCCTTTGCAATGGAAGCCTTGCCCTTGATTGCCATTGCATTGGCCCTTGCTTTCTCTAGGTATCCCATGGGGATGCCTTTCTCCCCTCTTCCATCCCATTCTATTAAGGCTTATAAAGCCCATGAGTTAATTGATCCATTGTCAACATTCAAAAATAGGAATCAAACCATTTCCCAATGCAATGTGCCTTATTTTATTTATGCAACCCCATTTATGCGTTAAAGCATGGCTTGTCACCAACGCATGAATAGGGTCCCTTTCCATGTCATCTCACAAGGAGTCTAACTTGAAGGCATGTTGGAAAATATGTGTAAACTACCAAAGTCCTTGTTCCCCTTGTTTTAACCTTGGCCATTCAAAGACCATCAATGAATTACAAGTTGTTCACAACTAGATATATCCATGTCATGTTCAAACTCCTTGATGGATTTTTAATCAAATTTAGACTTGGATTTTTTTAAAGATTTTTTAAAATCAACTTTCATCAAGTTTTTTGCATATTTCAAAACGTAGTTGGTGGACTATTAGGCATGTTGTTTGAGCACCTTTAAATCGATTTGATTTTTAGGATTCAACCAATGAGTTTCCCTAGTTGCCTTTGGTTTGTTCATATGTTGTTATGGTTCATATCTTTGAGAGCATAATTCCTTGCCTTTGGTGCCAAAAGGCTATTAACGTTGGCCAAACATATTGGTGACACTTGGCCTATTGTAATAATTGAGGTTATATGTTGGTCGATGAATTAAACATTTTGCCTTCAATTTGATGATGCATTTTTAGCTCATTTATCCCCCCGTCAGTTTGGGTTGTAGTTATAGGAGGGTATGAAATAGTGGTGCATGGTATGTAGGCGGCCCTAGATGTTCACCTTAAATGGATGGTGTTGCAAATAGATGTTGTGAATACCTTCAACACATTTTCCATAAAGTTGTATTCTAAGAGCCCCATGTGGTAGGTGTTGGTTATCCTAACTCATCCCTTTCATTTATTCATTTAATTTTTCACAACTCCTTTGAGGCATGATCATTATCAATTCTTTGATTGGTATCCATTAAGGCGGTATGTTAAGTGGGTCTTTTCACCTTTGCACATCTTTGAACATTATGTAGTTCAATGAATCTTTTTCCCTCTTGTTTGTTCCTATCCATTGCAAATGACATTCACATCATTGGTCTTGTTCTCATTATTTTTCATTTTTTGCCATTTTTTTCCCCATATGGTTGTGGTGGGCCTCATAGTCCAACTTTGCAACTGTGCCACTTGGTCCTTTTCCTAATTTCTACCTTCCAATTGGTTTTTGGGTCAAAGCATGGTTGGGGTACTAAAAAGGATTGTTTTTTTTATATCTAGTGGACCCCCTCACTTAAACATGTTGCAACTTAATGGCACATTCATATTGAAAGTTTGATTTTCTTCATGGATAGATACACGGTTAAGGTTTTTTTTTTGCATAACATGTCAAATTTGAACAAGTTTTAGGATTCCTACCAAGTTTTGGGAAAAAATCTGAGACTTTGTTTCCTAAGGAAAAAAAAAGTTCAGGGATTCATATAATGAATGTGTACACAAAAAGTTTTGGTCCAAGATTTTTGCCACAAACACCTTAAGTACTAATATACATAAAATGTACGAGTGTGACAAAAACCAAGTTCCCTATTATAATGTAAATTTTTTGAAAAAGTAAAACTTTTAGGAATTTTGGGCCATTGATAAAACATGGCCCACATTGGATAAATTTTACTATTTTTACTTTCATAAGTGAAAACAATAGATATTTTAAAGGCTTATAGAAAATTTGGAACAAAATTATTTTATTTGACATGAAAAAAGTGGAAATTTAAGACATGTCATAGGAAAGCTGAATTTGAGAGTCTTATGAATGAATCCTTATGTTTCAAAAGGGGTACCCCAATCATGCTTGGACCCTTTTGTACCTTTTCAAATGATATTAAGGTTTTGGGGGTTCTATTTGGTTCCCCTACTTCACCTCTTCCTTTAGTTAGGATGTTTTAGTTAATGATGTGTCCCACATAAAAGCACTTTTGAAGTTAGCGGACATCTAGGTGGCTATTGGGATCCATTTGTAATGTTTTGCCAAAAGACCATCTTATCTTTTTCATTCTTTTCCCCCATTCAAAATCTTTCAATTCAAGTTAGCTTCTCTTAATTTGACCTTCATCCAAATTTTTCATAGGGTTTTGGTCTAAATTTTACAGAATGTCCAAGGCTCCCTTAGTTTGTTAACATGTTTTTCTCCCCATTTTTAAGGGTTGGATAAATTTCATTTCCATTGAAGTCATTGCCCCAACAATTTGCTTAGGATTGGGGGCTTGGCCTTAATCATTGTTTCCAAATTTTTGTTTGATCGCCACCCATTTTTATTAAAGGTTATAGTTGCAAATGGTTCAGGTTCACTTCCACTCCAAACCCACCTAAAGCTAGCATGCAACTTTTTCCTACATGTAATACAAGCTTGCATTTGAACAATTTTCAAAAAAAAGAACAAATTGTTTTCAAAAGAACATTTTAAAAGGTTTACACAAACATTCCTTTTTCCAACATCATCTTTGACATGTTATTTAATTCTTGTTGTGCATGCTTGAGATGTTGCATATGCCTAGATTTAGATGTTTGGTTCTTCATTCACCCAATCATCCCATAATTTCATATCGCTTCAAATATCTTTTTGTCAACACTATGCTATGTGGGTCCTCCTACATCCTATAGCTCTTGAAATGGCCCATTGCATTTGTGGCCAACCTATAATTTTGACAAAGATTCACCTATTCTAATGTTCTTATGGTGGGGAATTCACTACAACCCATGATGACATTCAAGATGTTTTTACTTCCATTGATAAAAATGTTAGTTTTCATAATTTGTGAAAGCATACACATGTCTTTCCATTGCTTTCCCTAAATTAGTCTTCACATTAACAAGCATGGATATTGTTCTCATCTCAAATGGTGTCTATGTTCTAACTAATGTAATCACCATCGATCCCACTTGTGCAAATATAATTTTTCAAGCTATCATTTCTTGAATAATGGTTATGTATCAATTGTAATACAATCATAAGTTAGGAAAAGGTTGAATTATACCACAATCAACACCTTGGGGAGGTGTTTATACTTCTCACCATAAAAGCTTTTGGATGCCTACATCAACAAGTTGACAATTTTTTTCATCAATGTGTTAACATGGTGCATTGTTAACAAAGGCTTCAAAGGCCCTCCTATTTCAAATTTATAAGAAAATCGTGTGAATAACTTTATAAGAAGTTTAGGTGGCCTCTATAAAAAATGGAATAAAACATATTATTTTTTAGTAAACTTAATGTTTGGTACAATTTGTTATAGTTGAAATAGAATTTGATTTGATTTTTAAAAAATTTATTCCTTCATGCATATCTAATGTATGTCTTTTTATTTGCAATGAACTATAACCAACATTCCTTCAAAAATCAACCTTCAAGTGTAAAGGTAGAATTGTTAATTTTCCCACCAAAACATCTCTTAAAACAAATTGTAGGGGAGGACTCTTTTAAACTTGACATTCTTTAAATTTTCCACTCATTTATTTGTTGAATATACTTTAAGCAGCCAATGAGGGGTTAAGGACCTAGATTAATCTTTTGAGACTTCATTTGTGCACTTATGCTGATGGGTGTTGTCTTTTTGTTGGATGTTGGTCTTTTCTTTCTATAGTACCTCCCTTTCCCTTCTAGATGGGTGTTTTTTCTTTTATTTATTTAATAACATGGTTTCATCATATATGCACACAACGAAAACAATGGAGTGTATGTGTAATAATTAATAACCAATGTTGTTTGGTTCTTATGTTTTAGGATTTAAACCTCAAGTTGCAATTTCAACTTTTTAAAATTTTTGAAAGAACTTTTAGTTTTGGTTCAAAGATGTTTAAATTTTTTTACAACCTCCAATCTAGTTTTAGAGTAGTTCTTCACATTTCAAGACTCCAATTCAAAGGTTAAAAAAAAAAATCCTTAGTGGGTTTAATTTTAATATTTAGTTCTACCTATCTAATTTTACAAAGTCCAAAGCTTAAACTTTTTTAATTACCTACTAGTACAACCTTGAAAAAAATGATCACCTATATCAACTGCATGTCCACCTCGCTAACCCCCACCTTCCTCAAAAACTTGCACCTTGAAACATGTTCTAAAAATAACCATTACATGCTAAACGCCAACCCCCAAATTTATTATTCAAAAAACTATATTCCTAAAGAAATAAAATCCCCAAAATAAAATGTCTAACCCTAATTAAAAAAAACTTTCAAAGTTTATTTCTTTCAAAATTAACAAATAAGAAATAAAATAATATAATTTGAAGAATTAAAACTTGTATAACTCATGTGTGGGGGTTGGTTCCAAGTTTAGTTCAAATTGGAGGTGGTTTTGAAAAAATTGAAAACAAGTAGGGTATTAGAAAAAAAAATGAAAATTAGGAAGGGTTTTAAGCTAATTTTCACTTTAAATGCTTTTTAATATCACCTATGGTGATACCTTTGTTTAACACTTGCTTGGAGGTTTCCATTGGATTGAGAATTGGTAATTTGAAAATTGGTTTATTTGTTTATTTATATTTGGATGCCTCGTTAAGGTATTTATAAGTAACAAAGTTAGGATATTACATATTTAATAGTAGTAATCCTAAAGGTAGTAGGTAGGGTTGAAAGGTTTTTTTTAAAGGAGAAACAACACCATAGACTCCAGAACAATTGTGGGAGAGGAAACTTCTTCTCCATGCCACCATCCTTTGTATAAACTATCATTCTACTCTTTTTTTTCATTGGCCATTACATGTTGTTATATTGTTGTAGGTCTAGAAGGAATTTTTTTCCATTACAACGAACTTTTTCGACAACATTTAATAGGTATGCTTTATTTTTCTTTCTTTGTTTTTGTTTTGTTTTGTTTTTTTTTTTGGTTTTCTTGTTTTCACTTTTTTTTTTAATCCTACTTTTGTGGGTTTTCCTTATGTTTTTCTTTTTATTTATTTTGTTTTGTTTTTGTTCCTTTTTTGTGTTTTTTTTTTGGCCTTTACGTTTTTCTTTTTGTGATTTTTGGTTTATTAATCATTTCATTGTTTGTTTTGTGTGCGTTTTATTTTTCAAGCATTTTTATCTTCATACATTTGCACAATTGTTTTTGCCACAAATGTTGAATCTTGTGGGATAAAGATAGGAGAAAAAAATGAGTTATTTAT
>Ga0209611_10008022_pt1 | contig 16712 bp, 11 predicted proteins | sample S1TSphgellanicum_3_FD_187693 | JGI IMG/M metagenome (GOLD analysis project Ga0209611, IMG submission 187693) | Host-associated microbial communities from peat moss isolated from Minnesota, USA - S1T2_Fc - Sphagnum magellanicum MG (SPAdes) (version 2) | ecosystem: Host-associated > Plants > Peat...
AAAAAATAATTTTTTTGAAAACTTGGTCAATTCTCACCAACATACATATATATATATATATATATATATATATATACATTAAAGAATTGTTCAAATTTTCATAACATAATGTCAAAACCGGAACCAACCAGTTTTCACAAAAAAATGAGAATTGCCCAACATTGGTATAAACCCAAAAGGTTAAAAAAGTTGCTTCATGACAACTTGGGTGGTGATCTTCTATTAAATGTTTTCACATCTGTCATCATCCCATCTTTTGATATGAAGTTCTAGCAACCGGTCTTCTTTTCCTCTTAGTAGGCATATATAAGTACTTAATTTGCTTGACAATCCTTCTCATGATGATCCTACACCCATGTGAGCCAAGTCCTTATAAGACCAAACCTTAAGGTCGATGATGATGATGATTTCCACATGCTTCAATTGAATGCCAATTGAATTGAGAGAGGATCTTGGGTGGTAAAATGTGATGATGAGGATGATACACAAAACCAAGTTTGTTTATAATTTACATAACAGAACCATAATATGTGCATCAATATGCAAAATGACAAATTGCCACATGTTAATGTTCAGATTTGTTGATGAAAGAATCTAGTGAATTTCAAGTGTTGAATTCAAGTGGCTGAACTCAACACCTTAAATTGTTGTGACTTGATTTGATCTAATGATGGAGATCATCGATTAAATTGGGTTGTAACAATATTGGTGGAGTTGTAGGTAAAATGAGATTCACTTCATAATGCACCTATGAAACTTGTGTGTCAAGCTACAACATAAGCTCCCACATACTTTCCTACTTTGGAATTCACCTTTTAGGATACACATGTGCATCCTATTCACATAAAAGAGTTTGACATGATTGATGGAGGATTAGCTGTTAACAATCTAGTAAATTGGTTTGTCCTAGCTTCATCATACCTATAATTTATTTTTTTCAACTCCTAATTTGGATCAATATATACCACATTTAGTATTCTGAATTTTTGGCATGTCTTGTGCCAATGTACTATTGCTAGACTTATGTGGGAATTACACAAGTAATCAAGGAAGTGCAAATAGATGGTGCTTCTACAAAAAGAATGCATTATACGATTTTTGTTTTCATTCTTTTCTTGAGCTTTTCATCTTTTTAAGGTTTAGGGAGAGTTGAATATCTTCAAATGGAAAGGTCAAACTAGATTTGAACCTCAAACTATGTGCACATAATTGTCATGAAATTTGACATGTGGTAACTAAAGCTTTGATTGACATCTTGTCAAGTGTATTTTGTGTGTGTGTTTTTTCCCCCACAAGACTTTTGTGATCTTTTGGTATTGTCACTAGGAACATGACACCATTAGCATGGTTATTTTCCAAGTGATGTAACACAATGGGGTGCAATACAATGGGTGCTATGCAAGGGTGCACCTTTGATTAATTTTGTGGTTAACGCAAGTATAGACATGGTGGATTACAACCTCTCCATTATGTTCTAGGCTAAAGAATATCATGGCAATTACCTTCGAATCCAAGTACCACCAACTTTTAACCATCCTTTTTTATGAAAACACAATAATAAGAGCCACAAACAACCATTTTTTTTCAAGTATGGCTGGTTGCTAAGGTGGCCACATAGATCATGTACGGAGTAACATAATTAGCTAAAATTTTGTGTGAGGTGGAGGTGATTTTGCGATTTTTTTAATTGAATAATGGCCATGATGGAAATTTAGAAATTGCAATGTTTACAAAGTGGCAAGAGTAATCAAAATCTGATCGAAATTATTAGCACCATGTCCATTTATGAAGGGTATGTATTTGGCGATGGGGCTATTGTTGAAGGGGGGAATTTTGGAAACAAAATCTACACAACATCAACAAAAGGCTTCCAATTTTGCACAAAGAAAAATCTTAATGTTACTTCCATGATTAAAATACAGAATAGAGACTAATTTTTCAGGTTGGCATTTCAATCAAGGCACAAATGTTTAAAAATGAAAATTCAAAAATCAAAACTACACAAAGAATTTTATCTAGAGGCTAGAGTTCCAATTTGGGCTATTACACATGATTATTGTGAACATTAGAATAATACATATGCATTTGCACTTCATCATGCTAGTACCTTTAAGAATCCAAAGTCCATGTACAAAAAACTTTGAATGTATTTTTGGCATAGAAAAAATCATATCAATTGTAAGAACTTTACATCACCTTCTAATGCCAAACTAAAGGTTGAGAATGTAGCCGATTAGATTCCAACTAGCCAAAACCATTTCCCACCAAAGAAAAACCAACAACTAATTCACCTATTGGAAATCAAAGAAGACATTTGAATCTAGAGGGTGGAAAATGTTGTGAATCGTGACTACTCCCGAGTCCCATATTCACAGTGTGCCTTAAAATCCACTAATAGAAACAACCATTTTAGATTTAAATCTTTTTGTCGGATTATGAGGTCATTTGAAAGAAATATTTGGGGAAACATGCTTAGCTTCCTCATGTCTTCCAAGCTTTAGTGGAATTGGACCCTTACCTTCGACTCATGTTCAACACAAACAATATACCACCTATGGTAACAATCAACATACCACCTATGGTAAGATCATGTGATTCTAGGGGCCCATCTTTACATGCAATCCAAAATGCAAAGATTGGATTCATCGATGAAACAAAAATCTAGAGAGTGGATTCTTTGATGAAGGAAAATAGGATCCAAAGATTGAATATCAAGTTAAAGGGGGAAAACCCCCGAGATAGAATGAATTTGGTCAAGAAAGAAAAAAAACACCCAAAGGCAAAATAAATTTGGTTGAAGGAAAAAAAACCCATGGAAGTTTTCAACTTGTTGGTTCAAGTTAATTTGCCTCCAAAGAAGCAAATATCAAGAACCAATTTCCCACAAAAGCTAGACAAGAAACCCCATAACTTATCTTTGTCCACCAAAATCCACAAACTAAGAATCAATAACCCCCTAAACCCACATTTCACCTTAGTCCAACAAACCCAAAGATTAAAAACCAAACACCCAAGAAACCCACATCTTACCTCTATCCTCCAAAATCCAAAGATTCAAAATCAATAACCCACAAAATTCACAATAAACCTATGTCCATCAAAATCCAAAAATTAAGAATAAAAAACCAAGAAACCCTAATCTTCCTATGACCACCAAAGTTCACAAATTAAAAATCAACAACCTTAATTTGGACATGGACAACCAAAATCTAGAAATTCATAATCAAGTGATAAGAACCTACATTTTACCTCTATCCACCAAAATGCATAAACCAAGAATCAAAAACCCTAATTTATACATGGTCCACCAAAAGCTCACCGGCCATGCACCCCTGGAAACAAAATTAAAAAAGATGGGTCCACCAAAATCAAAGTGTTGTTGCAAAATGGAATTTGAGGAAGGGATGCAAGTTCACAAATTGACTTGAAAACATGAGTTTCAAAAATGATAGTTCACATGTCAAAACTTAGTTACATCCTTATCTAACATTTGACTTTTTTTTGTAGTTTTGCTAAACCCTCCAAAAACCCCACAAGCTCCATGAGCTTGCATTGACATCATAGTGTGTTTTGCCTTGCCACTGGGCAATGGCCTAATCGCAAGGAAAATTCTACAATGTAAAAAAACATTGGTTATAAAATCAAGTGCATAGATCCAATTGCACATTCAATCGATTCTGTAATTGATTCTTCATGAAGTTGAACGTGATGAACATGTGTTCATTTTCAACAAAACCAAGCACTTGGACAACAACAATTTTTGTTAATTTCATGTATTCCGAAAGCTTATGGTTGAGGATGGGAAATGCAGTGAGTTTGTGTTAAAGTTTAGTGATTGGATTCAAGCTACTTTCTTGATCACACATGACAACCTCAGAGTTATGGATCATGGTCATCTTGAAGTGGGAGCACTGCAAATCTAGATTGTGAGTTAACAACAATGCTAAGATAGTCTTCCCATGTTGACCAACTGCACGAAGCACACAAAAAGTTGCTTTAAGGACATTTAGGTGAGAGTAAAAACTATTCTCAGCCTCTGGAGTATTTGTAGCCCAGAATTGGGGGTAGACAACACCCAAAACAATCATCACCTCATGTTTTGGGGATTCACTTTTCCAGCTCAGACACCAAACCCCGGGTTGCACCTTTGCAGTCATCTTTCACCTTATTGATTATTTAGCTGAATGCAAATTTGGTGGCAGGTTGAAGGTCATGAGTGCCATCATCACTGTTGTAATATACATGATATTTGTGGCCAACAAAAGAAAATGCCATGTAATCCTCTTTGCTGCTGAAATCGGAAAACCATTCCAGTAGGAGGTTGGAATTAGTAAGGGCTTCAATAACATTGAAATCATCAAAAGCTGGGTCCTCAAATTTGGCACATGGGTCATAATATAGCTAGTAAAGCTTTTGTTGAGCCCCCTTCACACTTCCATGAAGTCACAAACAAAAACATATTTGCCTTATGTAACCTTGATCAAAACATGAACACATTCAAAGAAAAGGAAGATACATGGTAGCTTTAAAATGACCTCCACATCACACAATGATTTTAGGTTCTTTTTAACATCATTTTGTTGGTTTTCTACATGCATTTTAACAATGAGAGGACGAAATTTCAAGTATACCCATTTGGCTTGAAATAACACTTGAAATCCAATGAAAAAAACAAAATAGACCATCATGACGAGATCCTTTCACTTAATCGACCTTATCAGAGAACCCGATAAACGGTTATGGAAATCCAATGAGTCTTTACATTTCAAAAAAGCTTATTCCCCTTGGTTTGGAGTAGATCCACCAACTTTTGAAATTTTGCAAATTTCTTCAAATTGTGTGTGAAAAAGGCATAGAAACTTCGTAGGAGAAATTTGAATTGATTTACAAAAGGGACATCCAATAGAATGATGATAACAAGGTTTGTCTTGTGAACAAAATAGTGGACCCCAATAACAAAAGGAACAACCTTCTTTTTAAATTGTTGGGTCACCCCTGTCATGTGACCTTGGAACATGTTGTTACCATTGCATCCAATGTTGACCAACTTCTCACAAAGCTCCTCTAGCCTTAATCCCCCAAATTCAAGCAAACATTTCAACATAAAAACAAATGTGTTGTTGGAAGTGGCAGATATACTAACAGTTTCCACATAAAGGCAAATGGGAATCCTCTTCCATTGTTGCACCATGTACAAGTGGATTGACAACCATTGGGTGTTGTCAATTGTAGTAACTTTATCTTCAACTACGATAAAGGAAGCAACTGCAAATGTTGCTTTAATGGCATCCAACAAAACCTTGTGCATGACTTCTACCATCCTTTAACTAGACTTGTTAATCCAATGTTTTCGAGAAACATATTTCACTTTTAGTAGCTAAAACAAGTTTCTTGAACTCTCATAATTAGTCATTGGACAGCCATTTGTAAAAAGATGATAAACAACAACAAATTGGACATATTTCTATCTTTGTTTAGACGAAACATCAGCTTGCAAGCGGTCTAAAATAAAAGGGCGGTTGGTAGTAGTGTAACATTGTTCATTCTTTGCATGGACGGAATCTTTGGTGAAGAAAATGCCACTTGCATCAACCCTGGGCCTAGACTACCTTGCCTTGTGATAGCCTTGGTGTTTAAAGAGATTGTCCAATTTGGGGGCCAATAGTTTTTCTTTGCCTTCCACAAAGGTACACATGTTACAATGAACCTGATGGATTTAGCCCTTGTCATCAAAGACTGATTTTGCCCATGGCAACCAAGCGGTCCAAGTGTTTTGAAACTTTCGTGCATGTTCATACAATTTCCTCTTTTTCCCATATGGAGCTTTTCCAGTTAAATCAACAACAATAGTTTTACCTCTATCATCATTAGATGACACAACCACACAACTAATAGATGGCAGGGGCTCGAGGGGAGTTGACAAACTAGCTTCATCTTGAGGGGCTAGTGAAGGAAGGGGGAAGATGGGCTTGAACCTGAAATTTTTAAGGATTTGTGGAGGAGCCATGAATGTTGAAATTGGACTTTTACCCAAGTTTGAAAATTGAAATAAGATTCACAAAAAAAACAAAGACAACAATGGAATTTGGACTTTGGAGTTATGAAATAATTTGAGAGAAACAACAAACCCTAATTTGGTTTTGAAAAAGAAGAACAAGGTCCAAGAAGTTAAGAATTGGAAATTTGAAGTTTGAACCCTCTAGTGCAACTTTGAAATTTGAACCCTATATTAATCGTTTTGAGGAAGGACTTGAAGATGAGAGTCAAAACCGATAATTACAGATTTTGGAATTTGGATGTAATCAAAAGCTTGGAAATTGGAGTTGGAGATTAGAGAGAAATGATAAACTTTAATTTTAAAATTCAAAACGATAGTCCAAAGTCCAGACTCCACATTTGTTTGTAAAAATCAAATAATGGATATTGGATCAAAATTCAAAACTCAAAATCAAGAATCTGGATGCAATTTCAGTCTCTTGCCACTCTCATGTAAAATTGAAACTTAAGCAAAAATAGTAGTGACCATTGCCCAATGACATACCTCCATTTTTTGTGCATAATGAGCACGTTCAAAATTCAGGTTGAGATTTAAGAACTTGAGTTGAAACTGTGAGTCCCACAACATGCTTGGCCTTCCACACTTGCATCAAATGGCTAACTTGAGGCCAACAACCCCATTTTCATAAATCCATTGGTCGAGCCTTGTACACCATATCCATCACTAACAACCATAAGCTCTCAGAATTCATCAACTTGCCGAAAAAATTAACAAAGTAACTAATGTGCATTGCATTGCAATACATATGGATCATGACATTCTCGATTTTTACCAAATCACAAATACAAGTTACAAGTTACAACTGCCCATTTTCTAAAATATGAATGCCCAAAATTCAATGTAAGCTTAAAAATTTATTGGTAAAATTACTGCTAGCGACTTGCTATTGTAGTTGCATTGCCATTGTTGGCGATGGAGCTCTGCAGGTTGTAGTTCGTATGGTGAAAAGTTGCAAGCGATGACAACGGAGGTGGCAAAAGCCCGACTGCTGAGGGAGAGAGACAAGCGATTTAGGGTTTAGGGATGGAGATGTTGTGACGATGTTGCCACTTGGCATCAATTGCTTTAGGCGAAATTTCTGTAATGGGGGGCCCTTTTTTCCAATGGCCCTGTTGCAAGCCCTTTTTTGGTGTGGCCTTTTGACAAATTTTCACCAGAAAAAAAATGGCTGGCCACAAAGTGTGGGGACACTGTTAAAAATCTGTATCAGGCTATATCTTTGAAAAATCACAAAGGGAGCACAATAATTTGGATTGTCAAATGAATCTTTTTGGTTTGTGGGCTCCATAAATTTTTGTGCAAGCTTTGATTCAGCCCTGAATGTTTGCTAAGTTGCTGCATTGTCGATCTGGTCTTGCACAGACCGACTTGTCAGGGACTCTCATGTCCCTTGATGACTCAACACCTGAAAATATGTCAAAGCTGATGGCCTTAGGGCATAGAACCCTCCATGATCCAGTCTCAGACAGCAACTTTATTACTGGCAAGCTTGCTCCCATCCCTCAAGCTGGAAGCAACCGGGACGCACTTCATAGATACCACATCGCATTTGCTTCTTTTGAATCACCAAATGGGTATTTTCAAAATCTTGGACCAGCTGATTTTCAAATCTCTGAGCAAATGTTTGTTCCAGGCAACATGCAAAATCCAGAAACAATTAATGCAACACAGTTGCTGCCTCAGCCAAGTCCTAAGACTTCCCAATTCCCTCAACTCCTGCAGATCTTCTTCCTCTGCAAGAGCCCCACCTGAATCCACTTATTACTATACTGCCTCCCCAATATGCAGCAAGTCTTGTCTGTAGAACAGTTTCCTCCTATTGATCTCATCTGCAGCATGTATCAAATTTGCCATTTTTTACAATCAATCCAGCGTTGAGTTTGCATGTTCGACTTCTTCATCTTTGTTGGCCTTGCCTATCAAGGCAAGGATATTGTGTTTAGGTTCGTTACAGAGTATAGTAGCTTAAGGGATTTTGGCCCCTAGGTAATAATAGGTCTCTTTTTATATGAGGATTGTTTGAAAGATGATATTTTGGCTTGTGTTGAAACTTGAGATTAGTTATAGAGTTATAATATCTTGAAGGATTTTGGTTTCTTTTAGAGGATTTTTTGAAGATTATATTTTGGCATGGTGAAATATTTGAGTTTCCATAATTCTTCTTTTGCCTTAAGATACTTTTTACTGTAAATGGCAAGGCCACAGTGTGACACACACCTTGTTGTACGTTGTATGAATATGATATTGCTCTAGGGCAGTACAAAATTAGTGTATGTTATACCAAAAAACCCAAGGGCAATATATGATATCTACCCATCTACTCACATGAATGGGTCATTGGCTAGTTGACCCTTTTTAATCCTCAGCGCCCCTCAATGAAGAGGAGTGCACTTGTATCCCTCTCTACAAGAAATATGCCATGTCTCATCCTCCAACATTAAAAAATTGACAAATTCACTTACATCTAAATTTGATCGAATCATTAGTTACCTACAACAGATGTTTGACACAAAAAAACTTCACAATTTAAGGTCTACACTTACATCTAAATTTGATCCGATCACCAGCTACCTATGACCAATGTTTGACACAAAAAAAACCTCAATAAAGGTCTAGTTGAAAAAACAGAGAAAAAATTATTAATATTTGTCAAAATTGTTGAAATTGAACCCCACAACTTGTGAAAAACTATTTATTGTCCTAATCACTAGGTTTTTTTTGCCATAGTGAATCATTGCCATTTTTTGACCTAAAGAATGCTGTGGTCCTACCTGTATAAAGGAGAGCCAAGGCAAAAATTAGGGTCTTTTTCACCAAAAAGCAACTGCTTAGGATGTGAAGATGCCGCTTTACTTCATCACCACCTAGATTCAAGGGTGCAATTAGGGTGTCACCACATGGCCTCATTTGGGTAGCTGTAAATCGTTGAGTGACCACATCATAGCCAGCAAGGTTGCTCCTTCACAAGATTGAGTACACCTCGTTGCCACCATCATTCCCCCACTTTCCTCTTTAGGTCGCTAGCTCCATGCTCCTCCTTGTGCAAAGATTTCAGGGGAAGGTTATGTTTTTTTCTCTTGTTCACTAGGTCTCATTTTTTTATTTACGAGAATCATCATGTCTTCAATTTGTCGAGGTTTTTATTGTTGAGACCTTGTTGAAGAACTAATGCACATGTATTCCCATCCTTAATTTGTCTACAATCTTTTGCATTTTGTTTATTGATTGTGGATGTTTTTTCATTTTGTTTTTGCTAAGGGCTAGAGAAGCACTAATTAAGGACCTAGAAACTAGGTTTTTAGTTCATGTCACCACCATGGATGCACTTGGGATTGTATATCTCAATATTAGCTCCTATTAAATTATGATTTTTCATTTGTCAATCACTTGTAGGTTTTTAATTTTTTTTTTTTTGGTCAAAGTAAGATCTTAGGCTTCAATGAGAAGGGCTTCAAGTGAATGAACTCCTTGATGCTAATGACATTGATTGCCAATAGGGCTTGTTCAAGTCAATTATGAAATCTAATGTAAGAACATGCAGTCACAGTGAACAAGCACCCACCAGCACACCATCCACTGGATGTCCGTTATTACTCAGTTGTGGATGAACCTCAACTGAGTTAATAATTTGGTTTCATCTTGTTAACCATTTCTGTAAGAAATAGGTCTCATATATAGGCAAATAGGTAGGAAAATATACAATTTCCAAGTAAGTAGATGGTTTATACATAGTTAAGGATTTTTTTTATTACTTATTTACTAACAACTTTCTTGTGGGTTAACATGTTGACTGTGCATCTACCTTTAGTTTTTTGCATGTTTGCACAACACTTTTATGTTATTTAGAAACTTCCTTTACATGAAGTGCATTAAACAATGAAAGTTACACGACCTTGTTACTATTATGAAGGTTAGGGTTCAAGGTGCAATAATCATGTTGCTCAAGGGACCTTAAAGTTTCTATGAAAGTATTATGTAGCATTTTTGCATATGTGGGATGTGCATTGTCATTTTTTGTACAGACAGAAATTTGTTGACTTCTTTTCAGTTTGTGGTGTATTTTATGGTCGGATGATCAAACAACTCCTTTGTTCCATGATTCTAGCTACATGTTTTGGAATCTACATGCTTGTTCCCTTGCCTGCAATTTTTCAATTTTTATTTTGTTTATTAGCATGACAAATTGTAGGTCAATTTAACTAGAAAGGTTAGTTTCAAAGGGTCAACTCTCCCTCCATTGTTTAGGTGTACTTCTCCTTTTGAATATGTTTTTTTCACTTTGCATGCTTTGTTGTTGGAGATGCCAACTTTTGAGTTGATTTGCACAAAGTTGCATGATTCCTTTGCATTTTGCATGCTTGTGTGGAATATGGTTAGATTTTGGTTTTAAAAAATTACACTTAATAAGAAAACTCTAAATGCTTTGGATAGGAATCAAAGGTACTGTAAGTTTTATATTAACCATATATTGCCACCTCTAAAATTATACCAGGAGCTAGAAATTTCATTCCTCTCATTAAACTAACAGCCAAATTTAAAATAAATATTTATTACTAGTACTAGTGACAATCCTTGCAACCCCTAACTATTAACTACCTCAATAGTGGAGCAAATGCACAAGTGATCACAAGGGCTAAATCCTAAAAAAACATTGGTTACTACTACAAATACACCACACAAATTATACTTTGCATATTTACTCCCCAATTGTTAAAATTTTGAAAATTTAGATTTGAAATTATTGAATCTCATTATTTTAAATAAATAAAAATTCAACAAGGGAGTGGCAATTGTCAATTTTAGGTAGTGATAGGTGCAATATCCATCACCATATTGTCCCATTTTTTCTTTCGCCATTACCCAATCCCTTCTCAACAACATTTTTTTTGGGTGTTAAATTTTGAGAAAACATGAATAATAATAATAATAATAAGAGTCCAATTTCAAGACTTCTATTTTGTAGATTTTTTTGTTACATTTGAACTCTGCTTTTAGTTTGGTAGTAGTTTTTGAATTAGATTTCTTTTTTATTGTTAAGACAGGTTAAAGAACATGTCGCCATTTAACGCTAAATCCCACTGGGGATGCTAGCCAATAACACAACATCTGAAATTTGAAAAAGAAATCACTGCTTCTCAAGTGCCATCATCCTCAACAACAAATTCAAATCTCAAACTTCCTTTAATGTGAATTTGCATGGCTGATAGCCCACTTTGAAAAGCCTGATCCTTTTCTCCCTCCCCCATTACTCAAACCCTCTTTCAACTGCCTTACACTACTACCCTACATCTTCATTAATTGAAGTCATTCATATATACAACCCACCCTTGAGAACTTGCAGTCACCTTACAAGGAAGAGGTTCTTATTCCCCAATGCTGACTAAGAGCATCTCCAATGGTGCTTAGTATGTGATCCTCCGCTGTACAATTGTATGAAGAAAAGTCAAAATATGTCGGTTTGGCTCAGGAAAACGGTTTTGGCTCAACATAATTGAACAGTTTGAGGTGGCTGGTAAAAGGCGCACCAACTCTGTGCACCTGCTTTACAATTTTTTGTATGAAAGGGTAAATAGAATAGTCGTGGATCCCCATGCATTTCTTTGTGTGATGCGAAAGAATACATTGAAAGGTCAATATGTTAAAAAGGTTCAAATGTTATTGGCTGAAGTGTAAGGTTTGAGATATGAAAGGGCAAACAAAAGGGGCCAATGTATCAAGAGGCATTGATTGGTTGAATTTTTTTGTAAGTTTGATTAAATTTTCAATGATGAAAATCACTCTAAATTTAATGACCCTTTAAATTTATTGGTTTGAAAATTGTGACATGCCAAATGCGCACATCATATGTTGAGGCCTTTCCAACAGTATGTATGAAAAGCACAACGGAGGACTCCAAGGTTTGGGAGGGGTAAGGTGTAATCAATAAAACAAAACAAACATCTATCCTGATGCCCAACTACCTTGGCAGCTTCAACACTAATAATACTATTTCCACAAAGTTTCAAATATTTGGAAAAAAATTCTTTTGAATAAAAAAAATTTGTCTAAAGAAAATATAAGATCTTCACAAATAGTCTGTTTGTCAAAATGAACATTTCAAAATTAATTAATTATTCAAGGCTACCTGACTACTTAAGTATAGACTATTCACCTACCAACTTACTTAGGCTACCCACCCATCCACCTTGGTTACCAACCTATCTACATAGTTACCCATTGAAGTTATCTATCACCTACCTTGCTTACCAACCTACCTACCCACCTATGCTACCTACCTATTAATGTAACTATTCACCTAGCTTGGTCAGCAAAACTACTTTCCTAAGGTGTAATAGGTAAGAAGTTGGGTAGGTAGATAGGTTGGTATGTGTGTAAGTATGTAAGTAAGCAAGTACTAGCCTTAGGGGGTGAGTAAGTAGGTTGGTAACTTAGGCAGGCATGTAGGTATCTAGATAAGCACACTATGTAGGTGGGTATGTAGCCTAAGTAGATATGTATGTATTTTAGGTGGGTAGGTAGGTTAATAAGTTGGTAACCAAGGCAGGGAGGTTGATAACCTAATTAGGTAGGTAGATAGGTAGCCTATGTAAGCATGTAGTTAGGTTGATACACTAGGTAGGAGGGTAGGTAGCTACTCAAAGCACCCGCCGCCCCCACTTTGCCTCCTTACCCCATGGCAGACGGCAAAATGAAGTCAACTTTGGAAAGTTGGTTATGTAGCATTGGTGATGTGGAGTTGGGCAATTTGGCTATGTAGTAGAGATGGCAAATTTTCAACGTGAAAGGTAGTTTCTAAGCATTCTTTTCACAGCTGAAGGGACACAATGTGGGCCCATCAACTATATACACGGCAAGTGGACTCTTCAACACGGAACCACCTAAATACGCAGGAACGGAGGACCAGTTTAAGTCCCATGCACAAAATGGGGCTTTGCAATGAGGTAGAAGTAGTAGGCTAGTAGTTCACCCGTTGACACGCTTTGAAGGAAAATGGGGGCATCAATTTAATTTAATTTAATTTAATTTTTATTGTATTTTATTTTGATACTATGCCTTCAAATGGGGGCATCAATTTAATTTAATTTAATTTAATTTTGATACTATGAAAGACTGACAAAATGAATCTTAATTTGTTGACCCTTAAATACGACAAAACAGCCAATTTTGACGGCAAAAGGCCTATCGAGATTTGGTGCACAATTTTTTTGACTCAAACAGGTTCCTTTTAAGTTTTCTAATTGGACCGAGTTGGGAAAGATGTTTCAGGGGCTGCCCGGGTCATCGGTTAAGCTCCCCTAGGAACATTATATTTGCCCATAGTTTGTTCATGCAGGGCAATAGAAGAGGACTGCAGCAAAATGCTTTTTCCCAGTCTGCCCTATGGTCTGTTTTTCCCCCCATTGGGCATTCCCAGGTATGTTTTGGGCATGTTGCACAGGCAGGGCTCTTTTAATAATAATAATAATAATAATAATAATAATTATTATTATTTTTTAATAAATTTTTTTCACTTTGGTGGACTGGCAATCATCCACAGAAGGAATGAGTCAAATTTGGCTAAAGGTCAAATAATGAAGTAGAAATTTTTAAAGAATCCTGCCCAGTTCTGGAGACCAATAAGAACCTATTTGCCTACATAACATTAGGTTATGGGTGCCAAAGATGAGTAGGTGGAAAAAAGTGGGGCAAAGGGCAGTTTGTGAGAAAAAAATTGTCACAATACTCTTGTACTGACTGCATTAACATCTATTGGCAACTATAATGTTAGGGGCTAACCCCTGCCCACCCCCTTTCCCTAGAAAAAATGCCCACTACCTTTCCAAAAATTATTCATGGATAAAAGAATTTCTGTTGGAAGACATGGCTAAGCTTTCAGGCATGAGAAGAAGACTGATAAAAACCAAGAAGGAAAAGGAAAAATAGAAAGGACCTATCTTCTTCTTCTAAATAAAATGTCTTTTGGTACCTTCTTAACTGGAAAAATTTGACCATTGCATGGAATTTTGTCATTTCCTATTTAGGTATCACCATTTTATGACTTATCCTAAACCCTTTAAAATTGACATTTGATGAAAAGAGACCCAATCCAAAAAAATATTACCCCTCACAAATGCATCTAGTCAAGCAAAAGGTTAGTATTTTGAAATTTTGATTTCGTGGAGTTGTAGAGGATTTCAAGTTGAATATTATGATAAATAAAGTGAAATAAAAATAAAATTTGGATGAGAAATGAAAAATTGCCATCATTGAACTTTTAGATTCTTAAGTTTTGGGTGGCTTTCAAAATTCCAAGTTTTTGGAGATTTGGACCGAGATGTTATGCTCCATTTATTGTAAAACAAATTGGTGGTGGGTAGAAAGCATAGATATGAGTCATGTAAAAAAAAATCCAAAAGTAGAGTTGGAATGGATGAATAGTGGACATAAAAGTTGGCTATCTAAGATTTTTTTTTAAATTAATTTATTTTCATCTTTTTGAGGCAAACACAAATCTTGAATAATTTGAGATTGTGATAAGAATTGCACTCCATCATCCAAATCAGCTCTTGTGTTAGGCAACAAAAATTTTCAGGCTTGAAAGACATCAATGTTGTACAAAGTTGTCTAGACTTCCCGCAATTTGTGAGTTCTTACTATGGGCAGCCAGAGACAAGGAACTCATATTAGAAGGGTTGACCCTACCCAATAAAATGGCAGCTTTTATTTTAGGGTTGGGGTGGAGCCTGACAGATTTTGCCAAGTGTACGCTCACTGGGTTTCTTGTGTTCCTTACTTGGCTGATAATCATTTTTTAAAGTGTAAAAAGTTGGACTAGTTCTAATTTTTGGGAAATTTTGGCCAAATTTGCAAATATCACAAAATTGAAGAAAAGCCCAATTTGGGAGCAATTGGAAACAGCATAAAGCTTGTGTTTTTTTAGGTGTTGAAACAATGTGATGCAAGCAAGTTGGAACTTGGCACCAAAGCTCTCGACAATTACATCACCTCTTTTGGTTTATAAGAAATCAGGCCATACAACCTTAATAAGGTTATTTAGACATTGGCACTCCTCCCTCATCAGCAACATAATGTCAGTAGCAAGCCCGGATCTTTAAGATTTTTCTTAATGTCAACAGAAGAAGAATGTTGTTTGGCTTGCTGCATCATCATCCATGGGGATTGCTGCCCTAACAGTCAAGGGGATACATGCATCTTTCTTCAGGGTCTCTTAGGGTCAGATCAAGAAAGGAGCCATTTAGATTTCTGGTTCAGTTGATGCTCTTGGAATGGTTCTCTGGTCTGGACTAAGGAGACCCTAGAGCAGGTTGAGTTCTCCCTTCTAACTGGGACTGTGATGCCCATCCATAACCAACAAGGAAAGATTAGTGGAATTCTCCTGCATACACCAGAGAGAACCAGCACTCACCATTCCCGCTTGTATGATGGATGGTGTGTGAACAGAAAACATTTTTTCATTGTATTCCTGTCCATCCATAGTGGTTTGTTATGTTCTAATCATCCAAACACATTCACTTATTTAATAACCACCAAGTGCCTTACCTATGTACCTACTACCTACCTACCTATATTGTAACCACTTACATTCTCTACTTACTTTTCATATTTACTCATTTAATGGTGCATTCACACTTCATGTTAAATGAAAATCTAGGTGGCATCCTAGGTGGCACCCAATGTTAAATGGACAATAGCTTAATGTTAAATCAATGTTAGTTTAACATAAAATCTTCACAATAAGTAAGTTTAAGTCTTAAATGACGAAAACAAAAAATCCAATAAAAGATTGATGGCTGGAACCATCCTAGGGGAGACGAAAAGGGAAGGACTAGTATGGTGTTAAGGGACTCAACAATAGAGTCCATAACACCAGGAGCTAAGGCACCTTTACATACATAGTTCTGTACCCATTAAATAGGTAGTTTGGGGGTGGGGGGGGGCTAAGTAGGAGTGATGGGCAGTCTCTAAAATTTTAGAAATCAAAGAACCTTCAGTTCTGGTCCTTTAATATTTTCAGAAAGCAAAAGACTTTTCGTCAGTTTTGGGTTTTTTAAAAATTAAACTTTAAAAAAATTCTAAAGTCAAGTTCAGATGTTGTCTAAGGTTTTCAATTGCCAAAAGTGAGAAGAAAATAATGCAAAATTGTCAAACATCTATATTTGGTTTTCAGTGTGTAGCCAGAAATAACAAAAAGATTTATTGAAGATTGGTACAAATCATAATATGTGGTATAATATATACAGCCATCCAATTTGGCTAAATCTCCCTAGTAGAGATGAACTTAGGTCACTTTTTTTTAAACATCTTCTTCTTCGTATGGATGATCCCCACTTTGGCTACAAATTGAATATCCCCAAAAAGAACACAAGGGTGAATCAACAAATTTAGTAATCAACAAATTGGCTAATGATAAATTCAATTTGGCTAATCAACAAATTGCCTAACGATAAATTCAATTTAGTAATCAACAAAATTGGCTAATGATAAATTCAATTCATTACTACCTATTGTATTTTGCATGTATGAGGAGTGTTGTTGCCACGTGTCGTTTAGTTACTACCTGAGTCATGATCGAAACTGAGTGTACGAATGGATGAGCATCTTTGGGGATTTGGGTTTCCTTCGACACTTCCCCGCCCGCCACAAGTTCAGGCTA
>Ga0209611_10008023_pt1 | contig 16710 bp, 10 predicted proteins | sample S1TSphgellanicum_3_FD_187693 | JGI IMG/M metagenome (GOLD analysis project Ga0209611, IMG submission 187693) | Host-associated microbial communities from peat moss isolated from Minnesota, USA - S1T2_Fc - Sphagnum magellanicum MG (SPAdes) (version 2) | ecosystem: Host-associated > Plants > Peat...
CAAAGTTTTTGCAGCCACAAACAAATGGTTTGCAAACATCTTTTACTAGGTACATTCATAATGAAAAAACTAATGCCTACTACAACAAAATATGTCTTTATGTGCTCTCGGCTACTGTTGTTGACTAAGATTTCACAACATCGTTGCCCAAAATACATTGTTTTTGTCTTTTGGAACAAGTAGTAGTTGTAGTTATAATGGACAAACAACACTTATCAAGCAAGTTAGCTCCCTTATACCTTACATTCAAGAGTAGAAATGAATCACATAATTCTGCATCTACCATTTCCAAAGAAGCAAACTAAATATAATAATAGTTGTTTAGAGCAAAAAACATTGAACCAACTAGAGGGCAGTTCTTGGTGTCTTGAGTTACTTATGGGACCTTAAACTAAAATTGGGTTATGGGGATGCATGTTAGAAGAAGAAAGAAACTTCTTGGGTAGACTTCTTCATGTCTTATGAGGAGTAGCGAGAGGATGTGGTTTGTTGTTCTTTTCCTTTCAAGAAGAAGAAAAAAAAGAAAAAAAGGTTTTTGGCAAGTTTACTTTCTAAATGGGTGATTTTGCTAACAACAAGCCAACTATAGCAAGTTAAGATCTCACGATTCAATGTTTGGAGAATGATATGTCTTTGTCTTTTTTTCAAATTCATCATTTTTTGGACCTCACGCTTTTAGAAGCCATGGTTGTCAAGAAGTCAATTTTAATGATCTTATAACCATTGTTGACAAATGAAAACATCTTCAATCAAAATTCAAAGTTTTTCATTAAAATGAAAACATTACCAAGCATGTTGCAATTGTGGAATATTGTAATACTTTCATAAGAGACCATCACTTGTCAAATTCAAGACAACATGCCTCTATTTGTGCAACCAAGAAAGCTATAATGGCATATTGAAACAAAAATCCATAACATGAAAGTGTTTTGCAATCATTCATTGTTGTTTGCCTTCAATTATGCAAAGTGTGTCATAAACAAATGATTAATTGGGATGATATTCACAAATATCCATTACAAAATTTGGAGGACAAATTTGATCAAATATGCACAAGTCTTATTGTGCTACATCAAGTGAAAAGGATCAATCACCTCAAGGTTAATAAGGTCATCGGTATTATGGTTGTCATAAAGGTAGGAAGAAATGTGAAAGGAAGTGAAATGCAAATAATATGAAGTAATACAAAATAAAAAGGCAAGAATATACATGAAATTTGATGGTGAATTTTTTATGAGGTTGTTAAACTAAAGTGAAATTCATAAAAGACATTTTGTAAGGATGATGTTTTAAAAAATAATAAAGAAGTTACAATTTATGTTCACAAAGCTCATAATGGACATGTCTTCAAATTAAAAATTGATCAATATTTCTTGCCCATATATGCTTTGATAGTCAAATATGTGATGAAAATTTTGAAACATGTGGTCAATACATCAATTGTGTCATAATTAATATCTGTTTGATAGGAACACAAGATCGAAGAAAGGGTCAACTTGTTGGAATGTGTGATTTATAAATTTTTCCTTAATCCAAAAAAAAAATCCTATTACCATATTTCATGCACATTAAAATTAAGGTATATATGTGTGTGTGTGTGTATGTTTTACATCAAATAATTTAAGGTTAGAACCATTCATCATGGTCCTATGTTTAACTTTGTGTATTATGCAAGGATGATTGGAATTATGTTTAATAAAAGTTATGAGGTTTTTAAAAACAACAAACATAATTAAATAAAAAAATATTCTGCCTCTCATAACCATCCTTGTAAACAACTATTGTCTTGCAAAATGAATTCATGAAAAAAATATTTTATTAGATTATCTTGTCATTGATTGTGGATTTTTTATTCCACTTTGAAATTTAATCACTATGATTTGCCATTATATTCCACTATAGTTCCAAATCAAAATGGTCAAAGCATGTTCAGATTTTATATATCATGCTTCAAAGATAAAGAAAGTAGCCAAGAAGGAATGACTAATGAACTTTGTCTTCAAATCACATTCGATGCCATAGGAAATGTCCAACTCATGATCATTGTTATTGATAAACACATGACAAGTTTAAATGTCATTAATGAAATTTTGAATAAATAAGTAATGTTTAAAGAATGGCAAACTAGGGGGCAACAAAATTCTTGGATGAATATTATTCTATAGATTCTATGTCTTGAAGGCATGAAAGGAAATTTTATTTACAAAGATCAAAAGCATGTTGTGTGATGATGATTACATGACATAATGTTTTGTGGTTCAATGAGAATTTTTTTGACAAGAAGGTTTCTCTATTTTTTGAAGTGTTCAAAGACATTAAAGGTGTTGATGTTTATTTTTGCTTAGGTTGGACCAATGAAAATGTACCGTCGAGACCATTGATAGATAAAAAATTCCTATTATATATTCTAGTCAAAATTTGGACTAAAAAAAATCATGAAACTAATAATAATAAATTTTGTTCAATCATATCTACTCATATCTAGGTTCAAAAAACTTCAATCCATTTATGAAAAGTATGAGAAAAACATCAAAACAACAAAATTAACTATGGAGTTGAAGCTTTTATAGAAAACAATATACTCTTCTTTTGTACTCCCAAAAAATCCATGTTCTACAATAATCATGTGTTTTGCCAAAAATGATCATCTTTAAAATAGTCCTATGATCAATCCAAATTCAAATGGTGATGAAAATTATGTAAACTAGTTAGTAATTCCTAAGAAAGTAACTAAGTAAGTAACTATTAATTAACTAATTATTTACAACGAGTAATTATTCCCTTAACAGTACCCCACACACATTTTGAATTAGGTCCTAGAATTTTCAATCAAAACATGTTAAAAAGCTGAATTAGTCTACTATTTCTAATCCTATGGGTCAAAAATTTAATGCTAATATTATTGTATTACAATTTGATTTATCTGTATTATAGTCTGATCTATTTGTGCTTGTCATACTTCAAATTGAATCAAAAGTTGATTCTTTATTGTGCTCAGAATCTATTGTTATACTTCTTATACCTTTGTTTGTAGTTATGCACTTGTTTGTTGATTTGTTATTATCTACTCCTATGATTGCAACTCTAATGTGACTTGTATCTACTACTGTGACTATAGATCTGATGTTGCTTAAATTTACTACTATGATTACAAAAGTGATGTGATATAAGTTTGTTCTCGTTGTTGCAACTCTAATATTGGATCAATATGATCCTCTTGTAGTTCCTCAATTTTGTGTTCCTTAGTTTGTATCTATTCTCCTATTTTTGTAGTTGCACATCCATACTTTTGGGAACTAACCTCTTGTGCATTAAACTTTAACAGCTTTAGACTCTATTCTAATACATATTCCATATATCAAGTTTTCTTTCGAGAATTACCCATTCCTCCTTTGAGGTCTATTGGTTCTTACTTTGTTGTTTTTATTTATGTTGGTTTTGCACCATCAGTTTGTTCTTTTTGTTCTTCCTCATTTGAGGTTTCTAGTTTTGGAGTCAAAACCAAAAGTTGATACTAAAATAATAGTATGACCTTTTCCATTTGGGATATCTTATGCCTATAAAACTTCTCATTTTTCTCATACATTTTATAGAATTTTCTTATATCCTTCTAGACCATATCTTGCATTACATTCCACCAATGATTTGCATCTTTTTCTTCCATAATCAATGCCTTGAATTTTACTTGAAACAAACTATGTTACTTCTTGAGTTCATTGTTATTTTTGAAAACATTGTCATAATTGAAGGGTTTGATTCCTTGGGCTTGCTCCAAAACCTATTACAATATTTCATTAAGAACCAGCTACGTCTATAGGTTTCTGTCCAACTTTGCCTATCTCTGGTCATATTGCCTTTATATTTCATTTTTGGATTAGTATACGTTACCAATATCTTATTTGAGCTCCTCTAACTCCTTTGCCCACTTCAAGAGAATATACTCCATATTCTTATAATCTCTCTAAAATTTATTATGTTTCACACTCAGAGAATCCTTCTTTGACTTAAGCTTCTAGTAATTAACATTTGTCTACATCAGAATTGCCTACAAAGAATGCTTCTCCACTGTTTTATTCTCCAAATCCTTATTATGTTTCTCCATGTTCTTGATCTTTCGTCTTATTGTTTACAATTCTACCGATACTTCATTGTTTTCATCAGCCTTCACCTGCAATTATGCTTTGAGCTTTTGCTCCTTTTCCAAAGCCCCCTTCAAGTTTTAAACATATTCATCCTTTTCCTTTGTGATATGTTTGTTTCTAATTTTTAGATCAAAAAATTTGAGCAGAATGTTGGTCATCTATGTCTTGTATTTTGTTACATGTTGAAACATACTAACAATTATCCTATGTTCATCCAACTCTGCTTCCAATCCTTGTACATACCTTGGTGTATGAAATCTAGGAGTTTGTCCTTTGGAACTAGTATATGAATATTTTAGACTTTTGTATGACGTTCAAATATCTCCAAAAATATTTGTTCCTATAATAGAACCTAGTCTTGAAGGTAGCATAACTATGTGGTATTCGAGCAAATTGTTGCACATCAAACAGATCTAGTTATGCCTCTTACATCTACTTTTCTAATTTTTCCTGGGCTTGAGATTATGGCTCCCTTTTGGGACATCTCTGCTACTCTTGCCCATTTGATTCCTTCTTTTGCTTTGGAAAGACCTGTGGTTTGATGTTTGACCTAGGAGACATTGATTTCTCCTTTGGTTTCTGTTGCTTTTGTTTTTTTTAGCAACTCTATTGCTTGTTGAAGTTAACACTACCCTTCATTGTCGATTCTTCTTCTCTTTTCTATCTTTTTAACATAGTTTCCCTCTCCTCATCATCATTAGATTGGGACATCAGAACTATTCTTCTAATTGTCCTTGTTTCTGGTTTTTTATCCTTTTTGGGAGAAATATGTGCAAGGTTCAAAGGTCTTTTTATTTATGAACCTCTCCCTTATAATCTTTTTCCTCTTCTTCTCCTCCCATGGCTATTTACTTTATTTCTTCTTCTCTTGTGGTTTTGCTCCTTTGACTATAAACCATTTATGAAACAAAACTTCTAGAACAATAGTAGAATGGCATACATCCTTCTTGGGCTCTCTCTTGGCAGTTCCTTCAATCATGTTCTTTTGACATTTGTCCTATCTAATCAACTATTTGACCAACTAAGAATACATGATTGTAGCCCAATTCACATATTTTCCATGATTTGCTTTGGAGATCATCATGGTAGATTTGTTGCTAAAGTATTGCACCTTATATTTCTCATAAATAATGGGCAAAATTACAATAATCTTATTAACATACTCTGGATTCATTTTCTTAACAACCCATCTTTCATTGGTGTTGTAAGTATCTAGAACCCTTTCAGTTATGTCTGCCAGAGCTACTCTAACATCTTACATTTTTGCCTAATCTACTTTTGTCTCATTTGTATGGTAGATTTAAAAAACTTTTGCCGATAGATGTCTATCTATAATTTTTTGTTCCTTTTTCCATCATAACCTTGATTCTATTGTGTTTAGAATTCAATTTCCAATTGTTCAAAAATTCAACTAGAATATTATGACGAGGAGTCTTCCATTCATTTTCAAACAAACCTACCAAGTCAACTATGTTTGCCCATTTTCTTTCCCCCTTTCCAAAACTTGTCCAAGATAGATTGTTATTATGATGTTGCTTTGTAGGAGTGAAGATATACCTAACTTCATCATCTTGTTAAGTTTGGACCTTCTTTCCCCGGAGATTGGTAACCATTTCTTATTGAATCTTTCTTTTGTTATGCTTCTTATTTAGAGTGTAGACCTTCTCTAGAGTCTACTCCTATGTAGGCCCCTCTTATTGTGATGGTCCATCTTCTTGTTGTTATAAATTGTCCCACTCCTGCTCCTCTTTAAAGTCTGAAATCAAAATCGAACCAACCTATTCACTTGTGCATGCCTCTCTTCTAAGCTTTCTAAAATTATACTTCCTGAAAGTTTCTTTATAATCGTTGTTGTTATTTCTAATCATTTCAAAACCTTTTTCAAACCATTTCAAAACCTTTTTCAAACATAGACAACAAAGAAGATCTTTGAGAAGAAGAATAATAATAAACAAGAGATGGAAATGGTGGACCTCTATTTATAAACCTAAACTCTAATGGCAAAATGTTAGAAAATGTATGATGTTCTCTCTATTTATTACTTTTGTTCTCTCAATTTTTGTAACATCTCTTTGGATTGTTTTTGCAACTTCTCAACAAAGCTTTCTTCTATTTTCATTCTAGAGATAGAACACAACAAAATCTTGTTTGCAAAAAACAAAAACAAATAGTTGTTTTGTTCTTTGTTGATTTTAGAAACGCCATCATCTTGGTTCGTGTAATGATGTTTCACTTTTTGTTAGTGTATTAATGACTTGTCCTTTTTCCTTGTTTTTTGACACCTATAAACTTCTATTCAAATTCATAGTGATAGCAATATGGGCTATGGATCATGCATGTTGACTTATCAACTCTACAAATATGGCATTGGGTTCTTCTAATAAAACCTCTAATTATAATGACTTGGTGTTGTTTACATAGTAAATTTCTTCTGTCCTATGCTAAGCCATTAAATTGATATAGTTTTTTTTTCTAATATTATAAATATATATGACGTATAATTTATTGGTTGTGAGACTTTGTAATCATGGTTTCTAAGTAATATCATAGCTTGTTGATTCATCAAATTCATTGAGGTTTTTTCTAATGTGACTATCTAATTAGTTTCTATGATCTTTGATGTTTTCTCATCTTCTAAATCTTCATCAAACTCCTCTTTTTTGTGGTCAAAATTTATAGACTTTAAGGACTTTTGATTCTCTAAACTCTAAATCCCCTTTAATGTTTGGTCCACATATTTGTATGGTTTCAACTTGTTAACATTGACCAATATTGGGTTAAGTTCAAGATTGTTAAAAAAAAAAAAACATTGTTATTGGGTAAACAATATTGTACCCTAAATGGGCCAAACCAACTTTTTAAAAATTTGCTTAGATTTATCTTTTATCCCTTGGGAAACCACAAAACACTAGTAGAAATTGGCCAAAATGTAACCATTCTATTTGTGATTACATGCGACTACTAGTTATTTGCAACCACATTTGGACATTTTTGCAACTATTTATTATGTTGGTCATATTTGCGACTACATTACAATTAGTTTGCAACTACTTTGGTGTTCATCCTTCCATGTGAACAACATTTAATTTGGCTTTCATCCAAGAAAAACAATTTATGTCCCATTAGTTGCAAATGTGACCAATTTAATTGCAACTTTATTAGTATACAAAGGTATATTTTGTGGATTCTAGATAATATAATTGGATGTATTCAGATTTATAAATGTATATTTTGAATGTATCTAAACAACCATATTACATGTGCATTCAAGTATTATTATTAGCATAAATGGCCTCAATATTATGGTTACACTAATTAGTATATAATTTGAGTATATTAAAATTTTATGTAAGATATTTACTAAATATATTCCATATTACAAGTTTCTTCAAACCATTTTATTATACTTCTTAAAGTTATTACAAATGAAATTTATTAATATAAATATAAATATTTTATTATATATTTATATTAATTACATGTAATTTTTAAAAAATTAATTTTTAAAATTAATTTTTTCGAAATAGTAATATTTTATTACATAATGCTCATAATGATGATGATGAGATTAAAATGATAGGAAAAATAATTATATGATCACTGAAATAATTATTAAGATATAATAATATTATTATTTTCAAATGATTAATGTACTTATTATGAATGAATTAATTAATTTTATTAAAAATTAAAAATTTAATTATCATAAATCATAATAGTTCTAACAAGTGACATAATAATATATAATAATAATAATAATAGTAACTAACCTAGGCTAGCTACAAATCAGATTATTACTATTATAAATAATCAATTATGAAATATTGCTATATTATAATAATTACAAAGAAATATTAATATATAGTATTAAATTTTAAATTTTAAATTAAAAATTAATCTTTATTAATTATTAATTAGTCAATTATTATAATAAATTAATGATATATAATTATTATTTTCAGTATTATTATTTTATAATAAGTATTGTAGTAGTTTGAATGGAAATAAATTATTATATAAATGCAAAAATATTTTTATCGGGAAAATATAATTATTAAAAATATATAAGATTTATTTTAATAGTTCATAAATAGCTAAAGTGAATGAAGTAATAAAATGAAATTTTAAAATAAAATAATCAACCTTGGCTACTAACTAATTACAATAATAATTAAAATAATAATATTATTGTTATTCAATATTTACATTTATATTTATTATGAATTGTAAAAAATAAAAATAATTATGGGAATAATATAATATAGTAGTTAGCCTAGGCTAGGTTTTAATTATATTATTATATTAAAATAAACTAATACTCAATTATTATAATTTATAATATTTAATTACTGAAATAAATAATAATAATTAACTAATTATTTCAATATTAGCCAATTACTAGTTAATTAATTGGTTGATAGATCATTATAGTTAATATATAATTAATCAAAAATTATTAATTTATTTTTCTATATTTTATTCATTAAATAATTAATGATTGTATTAGTTAATTATTTAGTTAGTTAGTTGTCATTTACCTACTTACTTATATATTTTTCAAGATGAAAATGAAAGCCAAAACATATGGGATAAACTTATTAGTTATAAATAGTTTGCAACTAAAAATGTTTAGTCGCAAACGACTTGCAATTAAAATTTTTATCCCATATGTTTTGGGGCTTTCATTCTCATCTTGAAAAGTATATAAACAAGGTGTTTTGTCTTTACATTTTCATATTTTAAAACATGGGCATATGGGATGAGCCAATAAAAATGACTTAACCTAAAATGAAATAAAAATAATCATGTACTTACACCTAATTGCCTACTTCCCTAACTTATTTACATACTTTCTGCGTACCTACCTAAGTAGGTATTTGGCCTAGGTAGGTAAATAGGTCCTATTTAGATAGGTGTTTAGCCTAGATGGGTAGGTAGGTATATAAGTAGGTAGGTACCTAATTCAACCTACATACCTAAATATTGATTTAAATTTAATTTGAACAAATTCAATTAATAGGCCACATGGCAAAAATCTATTGCACCACGTGTCACAATTTAAACCATCAAAACATAAAAAATTAAACATCTTAGATTATTTCAAAATAATAATAATAATAATCAATTATTAAAAGTTGGGACACATGGCAACACATAACTTGTTCCCATTGTTCACAAAAAAAGTCGCATCCTAATTATAACCAATAATACGTATATGACTAGTCAAAGGATGAAAGCATATTTCACTGATTTTTTCTTCATCCAAAATTCATTGTCGTTTGCAACTAATGTCAATGCGACTTGTCCAACACAACTATTAAGAATTTAATTGCAAATGTTGCTTGCAACAAAAATTAGTTGTAGGGACCAATTACAAAATGGCCATTTTCTATTAGTGAAAACATAATCTCCAAATTGAAACTTCTTCTCTGTGTGTTTTTATTGACTCCATAGAAATTTACTCCACTAGTTTGCTCCAACATTGTTTTGAGCCTCTAATCTATTGTCCTATAACTTCTTCAATTTTATAACTCCAACAGTTAGTACTTTGGTGAGTTTTGCATATTTGTGGTCTCCACTAATAGTCGATAGAACATATTTTATTGGCATTAAAGGATGCAAACCATATACTAATTGGTAAGGTGTGTATCATGTTGCCACCTTGTAAGTTGTCTTATGTGAAAATAAAATTAAAGACAAATGTTCATCCCAATCTGTTATCTTCTCATTAATTAACTTGGTAAGTAATCTACCCATAACTTTGTAAATAGATTTTGCTTGTCCATTTCCTTGTGGGTAATAAGTAGTAGAACTAATATGTTTTAACAAAAAATATTTTGTTAGATGTTTAATCGTTTCATTAATGAAATGTACTCCTTGATCTGTAACTATGGTCAAAGGACATCCAAATCTAATCAAAATATACTCATATAGAAATATGGCTTTAATTATTCCAATATTGGTTTTAAGTGCCTTTGCCTCTACCCCCTTGGTTGCATAATTTATAATTACTATAATATATTTGTTTCATGTTAGTCTTCATGCTAGTTTAATTGGACCTATAAAATTTAAACCCTACTTCATAAAAGGTTTTTCTAGAAGTGTTGTTACCAATTTGGCTAGACTTTCTTTTTTTAGTCTTCTTATTCTCTCATAGTTATCACAATTTCTGCAAAATTCATGAGTATCTTTGAATAAAATTGGCCACCAATAACATGCATTTAGAATTTTCTTTGCAGTAATATCTATAGCAAAATGTCCTTTTGCCATTCCTTCATGTAGTTCCTTTAGAACAATCTTTGTTTTTGAGGTGGTCAAACATTTGCACAATTTGTTATCTTGTCCCACTCCGTACATTTTTCCCTCTTTTAGAATAAAAGGTTTTGCCTTTTTGGCTAACTTTTGTTTCTAAGCTAAGTTCAAAGTTTTTGGCATTTGACGTGTCTTTAAGTAATTCTTCATTTTTTACATCCAAATAGTTTCTATAGAAAATAGTGATGCATCTAGAGTCTAATTTGGGACTCCCAATGGTTATGAACTATCTAGTAATCTGGACAAAACATCAGCTACCACATGTGTTCTACTAGACTCATAGACTACTATGAATTCATACTCCAAAAATAACAATAGCCATCTGGTTATCCTTCTACACACATGTGGTTTGCTGACCATGTATACAAAAAGCAATGTGGTCTACATAAAAGACAAATTTTTTTCCCAACAAAAAATGTCTAAACTTATGTAGAGTATAAACCATTGCTAAGGCTTCTCTTTTTATAGTAGTATAATTTTGTTATGTTTTATTTAGTAGTCTAAAGGCATATACTATAGGTTGGTCATATTTACTAGTTGGGTTTATGCTAACATTGCACCTACTTCTAATAAATATGCATCTATGTGCACATGGAACTCCAATTGCCAATTTGGAGGTATTAGAATTGGTGCTTCCATATATCTTTGCTTGATCTGATCCCAAGTTTCTTAACACTTTGTGGTCCAAATAAAAGGTTTTATCTTCCTCCTCAACTTTGTGATTGGTGCCATGATAAAAGCAAAGTTCTTAATAAAACATCTATAAATTTGAACCATACCATTAAAGACTTGAATTTATTGTGGGTTGTAGGTACTAGCGTATTAACTATTGTTTGAACCTTCTTAGGGTTAGGTATTTTTCCTTCCTTGGAAATTATGAAACCTAAAATCAATCCTAAAAATACGATAAAAACACATTTTTCTAGGTTAACACTGATTTTATATTCTCTACATTTTTGAAAGCAAAGTCTGAACTTCATCAAATGACTCTTCATATCATTATGTACCGTGAAATCATCTAAAAATATCTTCATGAACTAGTATAAGTATTCTCTAAAAGCTTTTGTTGATTACTTTTTGGAATGTTAGTGGCCCATTTTTGACACCAAATGGCATCACCATCCAAACAAAAACTCCCTAGTCTGTTACAAAAGGTTATTTTGTATCTATTTTCAAGGGCTACAGAAATCAGATGGTATCCTGAATATCCATCTAAAAATGAATAAGTTTCATACCCTACTACAGTGTTCAATACTTCATAAAAAAATGGTAAAGGATAAGGATTTTTTTTGGTTACCTTATTCAACTTTTTGAAATCTACACATATTCTCAATTTTTTATTCTTCTTAGGTACTACCACTATAGGTGATAACCATGTAACCTCATCTACAAGTTGAATGAATCTTGTTGCTATTAATGTGTCAATATCATGTTTGACAACTACAACATGGTTGGGGTTTAATCTATACCTTACTTGATGAATTGGTGGGATTGAGGTTTCTAACTCAATTATGTGTTGAACTAATTCTGGAGGTATGCCTTTCATATCCTTATAAGTCCGAGCAAACATGTCTTTTGAACTCCTTGAATAAGGTCTAAAACTCTTTAGTTTTTTCTTTTGTCAATTGTGCATTAACCTTGATGCATTGTGGATTTGTCTTTGTGCCAAGATTCAACTTAACAAATTGTTCTTCAATCAAAGTCCAACCTATTATATGAATATTTTGTACCTAAATTTTGGTTGGTGTCTCATCCACTTCAATATCAACTTGGCTATGATAATAATAAGTTTTTGGATAAACCCTTATCTTCCAATGATGCCTCTAGTGTGGCATTAAATTTTGTTGTTTTTGTTATTGAAGCCACTACTTATGCGCTTCCTTGATCTGATATTTTTTTTAGTTTAGATTTTCCATTGATTCTAATATTGGTAACTCCAACATTTAGCAATGAAATTGTTTCATTTGAGATAATGATTGTGCCAATTGAAAATAGTTTTAGTTATATCTCAAACATCAAGTCTTCCTCCTAATTTGTTAGACCTTCCATCAAGTCATAACAAACAAGTACTTAAGGCCTTCTGGTTTCTATTCCTAGTTTCTTGTTAATTGATATTGGGTCTTTTTGGCTTTAATTTTTGCCACATATATATTTTTAAATTTGGTGCTATCTTTAGCAATTGACCTAATTTCAATATATAAGTAGTTTCCAGCATTTGTTTATTCATATTTTGGAATATCTATTCCATAAACATAATTCTGTTGTTAGGAATAACATACATATTTTGTGGCACAATTGGTTTTGTGGATACCTCGATCTTTAGTCATCTTGCCCAACTCGTATTTTATCATGTTTTCTCCTTTTGATTTAGACCTTCTGGTGGATCCTTTGTTTATATCTCTTGTATAATATTGATAAAAAAAACTTTTATAATATTTGTTCCTCCTCTTAGTTAACAATAAACTTTTTTTTTATTGGCTTTTTGTTTTTGAACACTTGTTCTTCAATAACCTTGTTCTTGGTGACGGCCATGTTGACATCCATTACATGAACTAAAGGATTGACAACCTTGGGTTCTACCATAAATGGTTTCTTTATAGTCTTCACTCCTTTGTTCTCAAACATATTTTGCATGTCATTGAACTTAAGATAGTCTATAATCTTATGTCTAGTATCACCACATGTATGACAAGAATAGCTCATAGGTATTTGTATTTTGATATGTTGAGTGGTAACCTCAGAAACTACAGGAATAGGCTCTTCTTTTCTTTTGACTTTGCATGTTTCAACATTTTGATTTGTCCTATGAAAATTTGTACAATACATTCATGTTTTCTTTATAATTGTCTAAAGTTTTTAAACAAATATTATTTTACTATTTCGTGGTACTAATAGATTGCTTATTGCCTCAACTTCAAAAATTCCTTCTTCACAAACCAAAGTTGTTTCCTTGTGCTATTCTAAAGTTTCTCTCTTCATGCATGTTGTTGCTACACACATATATGGTTATAATCCAAATTTGAAAACAATAGTTAGGAAATTATCTATTGTCATGTTTTGAAAATTATTGGTTAACTTCAATAATTTTTCATATAAACCTCCACCCTTTCATTCTTCTCCTACTTCATGTTCTTTAGCTATAAACAGACTTGCTCATCATTCTGAATTGTTCTAAACCGTTTATAGAAAGTTAATTACAATTTTGCAAAAATATGATCTAGGTAGTCTCCCATGTAATTGTTACACTAATCAGATATAATATCTTTGAGGTTAAAATTAAATAGATTAACAATTTATGCATCTTTTGTTTCACCATTTGTTCTAATAGTATCCTCAAAAAATTTGACATGAGCATCTGGGTCAGAATCCTTCACATATTCATGATACTTAAGTGGTCAACAATAAGGCTTGTTTAATGGTAATGGTGGTTTGCCTTGGATTCACCATTGGTAATCCAAAATATCTTGAAGGTCATGGTGGTCTTGATCCTCCTCCTCCTAGATTTGTGGATGTCTAGCAAAAATCCTATCCACTTATTTAGGCATCTTTGTATGCATACTCACAAGGTCTGTTCCCTTTGGAGTTTGTGGTTTCAACCTCATACTAACAATGGTATGGGTTGGTGTTATTATAAATGGAGTTTCTATAATTGTAACCATAGAATGGCGCATTACCACAAAAAATAATGGTATAGATCTTACTAGTTCCATTATGAAATTGGAAGTTATTTCATAGGTAACTCCAACATTGTTGTGATGGAACAAATTTGGTGTAAGAGCTATAAAAATTGGTACTAAATTTGTTATAATCTGAACTTTCAATTCCATTTTGTTGTTTTTCCACATTTGTTCCATGAGTTTATGGTTCTGGATTTTGATTCTAAAAATGTTCAGCAAATCCTTACTTCACATTATATTTAATAAATGGATGTTCATTGATCTAATGTCTAATCAATGGCAATATGTGCAACGTGAAGGGTTAGGTTTTGGAATTTTATTCACATTATGAATTCCTCTATTCCAATTCCTTGGAACTCCTTTTAACAATGCTTCCACTCTATTGATTAAGTTTGGGTTCATTATATTTTATTCTAGTAACCACATGTACACCTTCTACTATTTTTGGTTCTGTTCTTGGTAAGACTATAATTTATTGTCTAGTTATAAATGCCGACTCAAATCCTTTGGACATTTTGATGCCTTGAGTTGCAACTTCTTGTTCAACCACGTAATGAATATGAGGTTCAAATTCTAAGTTCTTTCTTCAAGCTCTTCATCCTCATGTTCTTTTCGATAGTAAGGAAGTGAAGCAAAAATGTACCTTAGTATGACTTCCTCCCTTTTTGACATGTTTAGTCTATGTTCTTCTTCATGAATTAAAACATCAAAGTTATGTTGTTGCATCAAACTTGTTAATTCAAGCGCAACTCTTTGTCAAGGTTCAAATTCCCGATTTCTTTGTCTAAATTCGACCTGTGAGTCTGGATTTTCAATATGAGGTTCTTTTCTCTTGGAATTTTGTTGCAAATTGCTAGTGCGTTTATGTGTTTACTAGTTTGCACTTCACAATAAAGTATCGATGTTGCTTGAGGCATTATGTGGTGTGCAAGTTTCTTTTTTGTCCACGAATGTCTTTATTCAGATCGAGAAACTCTTTTAGGTGTTATAAACTACCGATCTATTTAATTTGCACTCAAATTCCTGTTTATGGCAATGCCATTTTCCACTTGTTCATGTACTATAACTTGATCTAATTGTCTCTTCAGACTTTTAGTTATAATTTTATTTTCCATCTCTCCATGTTCTAATTCAAATTTGAACAAACTTTTGCATTATAACAAAATCTTCACAGTTAGTTATTTTGCTTAGATTTACTTCCTGAACAAAAATTTATGATCAAGACTTGGAAAAAATGTAAGAAATGAAAACTTAACTTCACTATCAATTTTTAGAAACAAAAATTCCAGCAACAAGACATAAACTACACTTTGAATTTCATTTTGAATTCAGGCCTTAGGATGGTTGCCAATTGGTAGATACATAATTCCTATCATATATTTTAGTCAAAATCTGGACTAAAACGTATGATGAAACTAATACTAATAAATTTTTTTGGATCAAATCTATTCATATCTTGGTTTAGAACTTCAATCCAATTATGAAAATTATGAAAAAAACATCAAAACAAAAAAATTAACTATGGAGTTGAAGCTTTTTCAAAAAACAATATACTTTTCTTCCATACTTTAAAAAAAATTCATATTCTACAATAATCATGTGTCTTGCCAAAAATGATCATCTTAAAACAGTCCTATGATCAATTCAAATTCAAATGGTGATGAAAACTATGTAAACTAGCTAGTAAATCCTACGAAAGTAACTAGGTAAGTAAGTATTAACTAACTAACTATTTACAAGGATTAATTATTCCTTTAACAACCATTATGAACATCATTTGATAGGTGATTTCCTGTATGGTGGATTAGACACCATTAATCATGTGAAACATCATTGGGAGATTAAATATACAATACTTGGTGGAAAAATTAATCATTCCATTTGAAATCTCATTGTTGTAGTTATGGGAAGCATTCACAATGGTATTTGAGTTGGGAGTATATTTTATTAGGGGTGCAAGTATGTTAATAGGAGTTAAGAATTATGTTGACTTTCAAGAACTTTGCATTCCCATGATTTTGAAAATGAACTCCATGAGTTTTAGTAATTGAAATTTAGTTTGGTATGGTGACCAAGGTTTGTACATTAATGAATTTGCATGTCAATATTTTTTGTGGAATTCTGAAATGTTTCATTTTATCATTTATTGATATAAGGGCTTGGGTAAATAGTTGTTGATTAGATCTTTTTTAATTTCAAACATGTTTTATTTTATGTGAAACAAAATCATTTTTTCTCAAAATGCATGAAAGTCCATATATTGATGATTATGAGGGCGTAGAATTGAAAGAAATTTGAAATTATGTTTTAATGTGTTGATACATTAATATACATTGAACCTGTTTTTTACTCCTTGACAATACATAATTTGAAAAACTTCCTTGAAAAAAAAAGTTCTTTGATATATATATAAACATTAAGTTGAACTTTTATAAAATTGGGTTTGTGTTATTATATATTTTATATGGTTTATTAATATCATGTTTTGAAAATTGCATGGATAATTGCCAATTTGTCACATTTAATGCAAAATTTGATACCATAAAAAAATGATATATTAGTACATATATGTTTTTTTT